>RCNI01000294.1_pt1 | contig 32649 bp, 26 predicted proteins | sample 2041151 | NCBI WGS metagenome assembly RCNI01 (sample SAMN09708214, study PRJNA481090) | feces metagenome | isolation source: feces | place: Antarctica: Albino Rookery
CACCACTGCAAATATACGATTATTATATTAACTATCAAACAAATGACAAATAAAAATCCTATAAAAGAGATAGAAAAGCAAGTATTAAATTACATTGAAGATGACCTTCCACGCATAGCCGGAAACATGGCGGTGAACGAGTTTCGTGAGAACTTTCACCGCCAAGGCTTCCGCAACAACGGTATTACAAGATGCTTTCCGATTTTAACAAAGATTTAACGCTATTTTATCCCTATTCGAGAGGTGTCCTAAGATAGTTGGATAAGCCATGCCAAATACCGTCTTTATTGCATTATCAATGCAATTATGTAATGCATCAATAACATCAAATAAAGAATTATGGAGAAGATTATACACATACATCTCATTTTCGAGAAGAAAGACTATTACTTTGGTTCCCTGGCTGCTATTTATAGTGTGCTACAGCCAGAGCAAATCGGAGTTAAGTACAACACCATGCGCAATGCCAAATGGCGTGACATTTCGGCGTATCAAACACCAAGAGCTATCATTAAACAAGGCATTCTGATACGTTCTGAGCGCAAATAAGCCCCATCAGAGTATTTTTGGTATAGATAGGAATAAACTCATTATACTGCCGTTTTTGCTTCCATTTGCCACTGCATTTTTGCACTTCCTCTGTGCTTGTTAACTCATCCAGCATGATCCGCACATCGCCATGCAATCATCGGTTAACCCATCGTTCACCCTAATTTACCCATCATGGAACTTTCTTTACATTCTGTTCTGCGGGGGGACTTATATCATAGTATCTAACCAATATTTCACAAAAATTTACTTTTGTAGGAAAGTTTAAACCTTCAAAAAAGGATTGCTTCCTCGCTTTCTTATAGGCAATGATAAAAATGGCTACCTTTGCCGAAAATTTGAAACTTCAAATAATATGGAATCTAATCATAAAATCAATAAAGTAGAGGTAAGAAACCTCCAAATTGAAGATTATGCCCAACTTTCTCAATCATTCAAAAGAGTCTATGCAGACAAAGACGAGTTTTGGACACACAAACAAATAGAAAAACTTATTCGCATCTTCCCCGAAGGACAAGTTGTTGTTGTTGTAGATGACAAAATAGTAGGTTGCGCACTCTCCATCATTGTCAACTATAATATGGTGAAAGACGACCACACTTATGCCAAAGTGACAGGCAACGAAACATTCTCTACTCATGACCCTAATGGAAATATCCTATATGGTATCGAGGTATTCATTCACCCGGAATATAGAGGGCTACGCCTAGCACGACGTATGTACGACTACCGAAAAGAACTATGTGAGGCCTTGAATCTGAAAGCAATCATGTTTGGCGGACGTATCCCTAATTATTATAAATATGCAGATACTATGCGCCCGAAAGAATATATCGAAAAGGTACGTAAACGTGATATCTATGACCCAGTGCTGACATTCCAACTTTCTAACGACTTCCACGTACGAAGAGTCATGAAAAACTATCTTCCAAACGATGAAGAATCTAAACATTGCGCCACCTTGCTTCAATGGGATAACATCTACTACCAGCCACCTACACAAGACTATATCGAAAAGAAGACTACTGTACGTATCGGATTGGTACAATGGCAAATGCGCCCTTATAAAACTTTGGACGATGTATTTGAACAGGTAGAGTTTTTCGTGGATGCCGTTTCCGACTATAAAAGTGACTTCATTTTATTTCCAGAATACTTCAACGCCCCGCTTATGGCTAAGTACAACCACTTGGGAGAAGCTCAAAGCATACGCGAACTGGCACAATATACCGAAGAGATACGCGACCGTTTCATCGAACTGGCTATCAGCTACAACGTGAACATCATTACCGGAAGCATGCCTTATAAGAAAGCTGACGGCGGACTTTACAATGTCGGTTTCCTTATCCGAAGAGACGGCTCGTATGATATGTATGAAAAGATTCATGTCACGCCAGATGAAATCAAGAGTTGGGGACTTACTGGAGGTAATCTAGTACAGACATTCGACACAGACTGCGCTAAGATAGGTATTTTGATTTGCTATGATGTAGAATTTCCGGAGCTCTCACGTATCATGGCCAATCAGGGTATGCAGATTCTTTTCGTTCCATTCCTTACTGATACTCAAAACGGATACTCACGAGTAAGAGTCTGCGCACAGGCTAGAGCCATTGAAAACGAATGCTTTGTTGCCATAGCAGGTAGTGTGGGCAATCTGCCTCGTGTTCATAATATGGACATTCAATATGCACAGTCGGGTGTATTTACTCCATGCGACTTTGCTTTCCCTACCGACGGACGGCGTGCAGAAGCAACACCTAACACTGAAATGATTCTTGTTTCGGATGTAGACTTGGACTTACTGAACGAACTACATACTTATGGAAGTGTACGTAATCTTCGCGATAGACGACACGACCTATATGAACTCAAATTAAAATAGCCCCACCCCTAGTTATCCTTTTGACTTCCTTTTTAAATAAGAATATAAAAGAAAACGACGAACATGCTATATTGTATATGCTCGTCGTTTTTATATTTCTATTATATTTTTCCTGAAAGCACAGCCATTAAATCCATAATAAGAGCGAAAAAATATTGATTTTAACACTCAAAAATAAAAAAATCACGGTTTTCCGTGAAGGATATTAATCTAAAATTATAGACCTTTGCAACAAGCAATAAAAATACAAAATATATAATAAAGAGATACATCAACGATGAATCTTTTATGCTATGATTTCAATTATTCACGATAAAAAATCAATACAAAATGGAAAAATTATTACTTTCCCTTGGCTTGTTGCTCTGTTCTTCATCTACTATCTTTGCACAAAACGAGAATGCTGAAGAAACACCTAACGTAGAAGAAAGCAATGACATCTATCAAAGCAAGCGCTATCAACGATTATGGCAGAATCGTAAAAAGTATTTCAACTTCAACTATAGCCAACAAGAGCTAAAAATAGAAGGAACTGATTCTAAAATCAAAAGTGACTGGGGTACAGGTATCTCTACCGGACGTACCTATTATTTGCACAAACGACCTATCCTTGGAATGATTAAGTTCGGATTGGACTGGACTTACTTCGATTTGAACGTCGGCAGCTACTCTATAGAAGACAGCGGTTATACCGAACCTGATGATATGGGAATGGAATCAGAAGAAGTAGTTGAAAAGTATGACCTATACAAAATGGAAGCCGGAATGCATTTCGGACCTTCTATTACTGTTAATCCTGTTGGACGCTTGAAAGTTGCTGCATATTTCCATGTAGTACCTAGCTATTCTGCATACTATATAGATAGCAGTTTTGAAGGAAACTATGCCACTTACTTTACTTATGGTGCTTCTGTATCATATGGTGTTATTTCCATCGGTGCAGAACAGCGTTGGGGGGATACTAAAGTCAAATCGGAAGAGGATTCTGAAAAAATTAAATACAACAATAAAGGAGTCAGATTTTATCTGAGTTTCCGATTCTAAAGTTTATATTTCTTGACAAGTTATATAACAGCCACAATACACAAAATTACATAATACCCGATAAGTTTCTCATATTCATCTACTTTTTTAACGCTTACGGGTGCACGACAAACTTCTTTTAGGTTGGATGCCTCTCTTTCCCTCTGAGGGGCATCCACCTTCTTTTACAAAAAAACTTGATTCTGCATTTCAATTATCAGATTGCATATTTATTTTGTTTTCATTATATTTATATCGTTTTTAACTATTATTATCCGACAAATATCTTATGAGACTTGTTAACTATCTATTCTGTGCCAGTGCTGCGGTTTTTACCTTTAACGGTTCAACATATGCACAAAATATAGAAGAACTACATCAATATGCAATTGAACAACAAAGTGCAAAAGCTTGGAATGCCTTAGCTGAAAAAATCTATTCGGAACGAAAAAAACCGGAACTCCTGAAAGAGGCTACAGACAAAGCAATACAACTGGCAAAGGTCAATAATGATTCAGCACAATGGGGAAAGGCACTAATCTATGCTTCCGACTTGCTTTACCAGGAAGGGAAATTCATACTCTACCAAAGACAAAACAAAGCTGCCTTGAAGATGATGCAGTCTACACAAGCATATTCCATTAAAGAAACGGCTCTCAATAATATCGCTACTTCTTTTGGCGAACAAGACCAGATTGATTCTTTGATTCACTATACTAAAAAGGCAATGTTACTCAACTATCTACACCAGGGGAATAAGTCTACCTGGGGAGATGAATGTCAAAATCTTTCATATGCCTATAGTGTATTAGGTATAGCAGACTCTGCCTACCATTATACCCGACTTACGATTGATGCACTGACAGCCATTAAGGATACATTACGACTATTGGATGCCTATAATCAAATGGGAGTGTTCTATGTCAAAAGAAAACAATATCCTGATGCTCTCTCTTTTTTCAACAAAGCGTTAAACATGTATGACTTGGTTGACAATAAGCATAACCGCCTCTACATATATACCAATTTGGCTGCTATGTATCATAAATGGGGGAAAAAGGCGGAAGCTGTTAAATTTGCACATCATGCCTTGAAAGATGGACTTAACACCGACGAGAGTGCAACTTACGGCAAACTGCTCAGCTACTTAGGACTCTATATGTATGGCAACAGACAATATCAAGCTTCTATCGACACCTTGCGGCAGGCCTTGCCTTATGTAAATAAGTCCTTTTACTATCTAGGCTCCACTTACCAAACATTGGCCAACAATTATGAAGCGATTCACAAAACAGACTCGTGTGAATACTTCCTGGATAAGGTTGACAGCCTGGCCAACATACACCAATTCATCCGCAGCGAACTGTTCTATGCTTCAAAAGTATCTATTCTGATGAACAGAAAAGAATACAAGAAAGCTGCCGAATATGCCCGAATGTTTAAAGACTTGGATAAGACAAAAGAACTGACTGAATGTTCTCCACATATCTACAACTTGATTTCGCAAGCATTAGAATTTGAAGGAAAAGATCTTCGTTCCGCACTGGAATATAAGAAAAAAGCTGCTGCCATGCAAGATACCTTATACCAGAAAGAAACCAACTGCCGTATGGTGGAGTATTATACCCGATACCAAACTGCCCAAAAAGATTTGAAGATTGCAGAAATGACCATCGAACAGCAACAGAAAGAGCATTATTGGATGATTACAATCGGTAGCAGTATCTTCCTAGTCATCCTACTGATTACTTTGGTGCTCTACCAGCGCATCAAACGCATCAAACAAGAAAAAGAGGCAGCCGACCTATATATACGTATCCAACAAAAGAAACAGGAACTGGATAACCTGGCAAAAGAAATGCATACGCACATACTTCACTCTTACTTCAAAGGAACAGAAGCCGAGCGAAAACGATTAGCCAAAGAACTTCACGACAATATAGCCAACGAATTATTGGGCATCAGTATGCTTATGAAGATTCATCCGGAATCAAACGAAGAAGCAGCACAGCATTTAAAAAAACTGCATGAAGAAGTAAGAGCTATTTCGCACGACTTGATGCCTCCGATATTCCGACAACTCACTTTGTCTGAACTGCTGAGAGCGCACATGGGAAGATTGAACAATAAAGAAAACTGCAAATTTGAACTATCTTTATCCAATGAAGACAACTTGAATACAATAAAAGAAGAAATGTCCTTGGCTGTATATCGTATCATACAGGAACTTACCGGCAATATTCTTAAATATGCATCAGCCACACTAGCTTCTGTCAAAATAAGAATGGATAGCCATAATTTCTTTATCGATGTTACTGATAATGGAATAGGATTTGACACCCAAAAAGTGACTAAAGGGGTAGGATTGCAATTTATCAGAAATCGTGTAGAGGAATTAAACGGCAATTTCCAGCTACACACATCTATTGGAAATGGATGTGAAATTTTTATTACATTTCCATTAAACACAACAGTTGAAAGACAATGAATCAAACAAAAAACGACCTATTATTGGTAGATGACCATGCATTAATCATACAAGGTATCAAGTATATTGTATCAAATATTGAAAATGTAAAGGACATTTACACTGCATCTACCGGAAAAGAAGCCATGAAGCTCATCAACCAACATCGCTTCGACTTATATATCCTGGATATGGAGCTTCCCGATTCGGACGGTTTTGAACTTATCCAATATATTTTGGACAAAGACAAAGAGGCCAAAATCTTGATTGACACGGTACACGATGAGATATGGACTATCAAACGACTGGCTGAAAGTGGAATCAAAGGAGTCATCTTGAAAACAGCAGACACTGAAGAACTTTCAAAAGCTATCCAATGCATTCTGGAGGGAGGCATCTATTTCTGCTTGGAATTCAAGAAAATCCTAGCACATTCCGCTTCTCTGAATGATATCATTGACAACTTAACTCAGCGTGAAGTCGATGTTCTGAAACTGATTGCACAAGGTATGAGTACCCGCGAAATAGCTGCCCAAATGGCTTTGTCGGTCAACACCATTGAATCTCATAGAAAGAACTTAATTGTAAAATTGGAAGCTAAAAACTCTGTAGATTTGGTCTTGAAAGCCATCAACCACGGAATGTACAGTTTACTGGAATGACAATCCAACCATCTGACAATCAACACTAATAAAAGGAAGTCCTAAAAATGATGTAAGAAATGCCTGCCTTAAATGACAACAAACTATGGACTTCACACTTGACGGGAATCATCAATTAGGGGAGCTGATTATAGACTGGACAAGCTCTTTCGCACGAGCAACAGAAGATTGGCCAAACGAAAGATACTTCGGGATTTCACTGAAAGGTAAACAAGCTACAAACTACTTTGAGAATCCATCTTTCAGTTAAATACACGGAAATATACCAACTGATTGCCAAGTGTCTGCTGAAATTTTCCCCTCACAACGACTGCAATCTACGACGGTCTTTCGCTCAAACATTGGCACTTCTCAAGTACTCTAACCTCACTCCGTGTGTAAACTACAATCTAAAGGATGAAGAAGCATCTAAAGAGAAGTATCAATATTCGACTGTCATATAATTACACTTTCAGTTTTATCAACAAAATGAGTACAATAGTCTCTCTAAGCCGATACTACGACAATACGCATTATCCTAATTTGAATGCCGGATATATCTTCGGGGAAAAATTAAAACAACAATTTATGCTGATGTTACTAATCTTTTAAACCAACCTCTACGCTATTATCAAGGAAATAAGAACCATACGATGCAGGTTGAATTTTGTGGCATATGGTTCAATGCCAGAATCAAAATCAATTTATAAAACTAAATAATAATAAAAATGAAACTACCTATTCGATTTACCCGACTCCTATTCTTGTTGTTATGTGTTACCACCAACTGTCTTGCACAATTTTCCGAAATAGTGTACACAAAAAAACATGATTCAAGTTTTTGTACAGAATCATGCTTTTACTCTATCCTAACATTCCCCATTATTCTTTATCAGATGACTTACCTTTGGAGTTGAAAATGGCACGCATCACTTTGATTTCACGTACACGCACTCCTTCCGACGGCAACCAAATCTTTACTGTATGTTTCTTTCCTTTCAAGAAATTAACTTTGAAAGTAGCTTTGGCATATTTCTTCAGCTGCTTACTAGTAAGTTCTATTTCCTGTGCCTTCTGGGTATTCATACTGATACTGATTTTGGGAGTATCCGGAGTCTTTTCTTTATCTAGCGTATAATAGACCAACACATGATAGCTACCTCCAGGCAATTTACTGCTGATTACATATTCAGCATAAGGCTGCAAAAGAATTCCAGCATTCGCTTCTCCGTTCTTTTTATAAGATGAAGGTTTTCCTACGATATATTCTTTACCACCTATTACTTCTTTTTCTATGAAATGGCTCGACTTATAATCTGTTGCTGGAATTGTAACATGCAGGTTTTCCATTTCATGCTTATTGTTGTCCTGAGCCAACGAAGGCAAAGCAAACAATGCCATAAGCATCCATGAACAAACCATTTTACCTAATACCAATGAATAAGAATATTTCATAACGAATAAAATGTTATTATTATTTTGTTTCTTCTGAAGAAAGCCATATAAAGACCCTCTTCCTTTTACCTGTTTTTTCAAAAAAGCCTGCAAACATAATCCTTTTTACGAAATGAAAGCATACTTTCTTTATATTTTTTACTTAAAAAATCTCAAATAAAAAGTAGCACAACGTGTAGCCACGTGATACTACTTCCTTTATTTACACTTCAAAATCTTATTCTTCTTCCTCTACAATACCCTTTTCGGACAACATCTCGGCACGCGACTTGCTCTGCGTCACTGCATAAACACCAATAAAGATAAACATGGCTGCCATCGCCTTCATCCATCCGAATGTAGACATTCCCAACCAAACTGCAACGGTAGAACCTACCACAGGCTGCATATAATTATACATACTTACCACGGTAGGACGAAGATTCTTCTGTCCATACAAAATGAATATATAAGCTACATAAGTACCAAACACTACTACATAAGCTACTTCCAACCATACATTGACAGAGAACAAAGTGAAGTCTGTAGCCACCACATCATTATAGGAAAAAGGAATGAATACAATTGCAGCATAAGTGAACATCCATTTCATCAAAGTAAAGACAGAATATCTCGAAATTAGTTTTTTGAAGATGGTAAGATAGCAGGCAAAACTAATCTGCGATGACATACACAGCAAGTCACCCCAGATATTGCCTTCCTTTCCTGAACCGTCCTGCGCACCAAGAATGAGCAGCAGAGCACCGATAGAACCCAAGAACAAGCCTCCGACTTTCATCGGAGTGACAGGTTCTTTCAAAAAGACAGCCGCCAATATCAACGTAAAGATAGGCATCGTGGTGGTAATGATGGAAGCATCAACAGGAGAAGTCAATGAAAGTCCGAAAGTAAAACACCCTTGATTACACACGATACCTAGCATTGAAGCAAAGAACATCAAGCATAAATCGCGTGGTGAGACCTTCTCCGCTTTTACAAAAAATGAGGTTATCCAAAAACATAATGCGCCACCAAGCATACGCATGTTAGCCAAAATCAAGCCTGTTATCCCAGCCTCCATTGCCGCCTTACCTACTGGCGACATCAGTCCCCACATACTGGCTGCCAACAACAAAGCCAGATGTGCTTTTACATTCTTAAAGTTCATATTCTATATTTATTGCAAAAAAATCACCTCTAAAAACAAGCCGACCGAACAGAAAAATCCATTCGGTCGGCAAAATTACTAAAAAATTATCATTTACAATTAGAAGTCAATCTTTTCGCCTTCGTAAAGTGCAATATACAATTTTTCCAAATCCTCTACAGAAGTCTTACGAGGATTGAATGAAGTACAAACATCCTGGAAAGCGTGTTCAGCCATACGATGAACTTCCTTCATCCATGCTTCCTTTTCAATACCATACTCACGGATTGAAGCCGGAACATGAATATCTTTCTTCAAGTTTTCTACAGCTTCAATAAAATCAGAAGTAGTAGTCTTTCCTAAAACTTTTGCAAGGTCTTCAAAACGATTGGTAACCTTCGAGTTGTATCGCATTACATTTGGAAGAGCCAAAGCGTTGGCACGACCGTGAGGAATACCGAACACTCCCCCCATCTGATGAGCCATAGAGTGAACAATACCTAACCATGAGTTAGTAAATGCATAGCCTGCCAATGCAGAAGCATCGTGCATATTTTGGCGGACCACTCCGTTTTCAGGGTCTTCACAAGCCTTCTTCAAGTTAGCAAAAATCAACTCGATACTACCTTTTGCAAATACATCAGCATAGTTATCATCTATATTAGAAGTATAAGCCTCAATAGAGTGAGTCAAAGCATCCATACCTGTATTAGCTGTTACATGTGCAGGCATAGACTTGCAAAGGTCACCATCAAGAATAGCCAAATCAGGCTGCAACTCATGAGAAGCTAAAGGATATTTCACTTCCTTTTCAGTATCAGTGATTACAGCCAAAGAAGTAGTTTCTGTACCTGTACCACTAGTAGAAGGAATTGCTACGAAACGAGCCTTGTTTCTCAAAGCAGGAATACCGAACGGGGTAGCCATCTGTTCTAAAGTCAAGTCTGGGTGCTCATAAACAGCCCACATAGCCTTTGCTGCATCAATAGATGAAGTACCGCCCAAACCGATAATCCAATCTGGCTGGAATTCTGTCATAAAAGCAGCACCGTTACGAACTGTATTGATAGAAGGGTCTGCCTCAACCCCATCAAAAACTTTGTAAGAAAGTCCTATTTCTGAAAGGATTTCTTCCGTACGCTTCAAACTTCCGTTTCTTACCGCTGAACCTTTTCCTGTTACAATCACTACACGTTCCCCCTTGATGTTCTTCAGTTCTTCCAAAGAACCATTGCCGTGATACAAAGCACCTGCTCCATACAATTTTGCCATACTCAAATCTTTATTTAATGGTTGAATTAATTGTTTTTTGATTACGCTGCAAAAGTACTGCTTATGGAGCATCGGGAGATTATAAAAAAAATCCGAAAATTTATAAAATAGAGAATTCTTGCTATTTCTACAGAAAAGAGAAAAGCCGCTGCAACTTCTTTCATTTAGAAGTCGCAACGGCTTACTTTATCTCACCTTATATAGACAACACTCACTATACAAGGGATTTACCATTCTTTTACAGAAGAAGAAAGCATCTCTTTCACTGCTCTTTCCAACTGTGCATCTTTACCGTTCATCACATCTTCCGGTTTATTATAAACTTCAATATCCGGTTCAAGCAACAAGTTTTCCAGTACATGACCATTCTTGTCATAAGCGCCAACCTGTGGAATACCGAATACCAATCCACCTTCTAAAGGCTCCCACCACACAGCAGTCATTGTACCCGGAACAGGCGCACCAATCAGCTTACCCAATCCTTGTGCCTGATAATACCATGGAGTACCGTGTGCATTAGAATAGTTGTCTTCACAAATCAACATGCAAGAAGGTTTTGTCCAACGGTCGAACGGATCATTTCCGATATACTGTCCACGTGGTTTATATTCCATGGTTTTCTTGCCGCTCAAAAGCATACAAACATCACCATGCAACCAACCACCACCATTGTGACGAGTATCAACAATCACTGCATCTTTCTTGCGATTTTCATCGCTCAGCAGTTCTTTATACAGTTTTTGGAAACTTTCAGCATTCATAGCCTCAATATGCACATAGGCCAATTTTCCATCCGACAAACGATCTACCATCTTTCGGTTATTTTCTACCCAACGCTCATAAAGCAAGGCATTTTCATATCCAGAAGAAATAGGTTTTACTGTAATGTCGAAAGTCTTCTTCCCATCCTCAACAGTAAGACGAGTATACCGACCAGCCTTCCCGTCAAGAAATGCATTATAATCCATTCCAGCCTTGATAACTTCTCCATCAATAGCCTTGATAATACATCCGGCCTTTACAGGAGTTTTTCCAGCTTCCAACGGACTACCTTTGATAACTTCCTTCACTTTCAATCCATCACCTGTATAAGCCTCATCATAGAAAGCTCCCAAAGTAGCAGTAGCCAAAGCTCCACCATAACCACCGAAACGGCATCCTGTATGAGAAACATTCAGTTCACCCAACATTTCGCTAGCCATCTCAGCAAAGTCATAATTGTTGTTGATATGCGGCAAATACTGAGAATAAGTCTTGTAGATAGCATCCCAATCAGCACCATTCATGCCTGGGTCATATAGTTTTTCCTTGGTCTGTCCCCAAATATGATTAAACAAATACTCTCTTTTTGCGTCCGAGCGTTCTGTATAGAAAGCCTCAAAAGCAATGTTACTTACCTTACCGCTCTCCATTTCCAGTTTCTTAATGGCTCCACCAGCTGCAAAATAAGCATTCTTCACATCAGCATCCACATCAAGAGCAGCCCAATCCATTCCTGGCAATTTAAGTCGGTTGCTATATTCCTTCAAGTCTTGTTCCCACAAAGCCGGTCTGCCTTCGTAGGGAGCTATATAATACAACTTGTCTCCATCTTTGCTCAGCACCATATCACCCAATCCGGTAGAATAAGGAGTCAATCGCATAGTCCACTCTTCCAGATGGTCCAAATTGAATTTCAAATCTTGTTCAGATTCTTTCTTGTCAGATTCTTTATCTTTGTCATCTTTTTTCTTCTTATCCGACTTTTTCTCTGCTTCCTTTTTGTTTTTTTCTTCCTTTTCAGCCTGTTCTTTTTCCTTGAGCAAAGCAAGTTCTTCCTTGTTCATTCGGAAGCGGTCATAAGCCTCACGGTCTAAGAACATGATATACGCATCTCTTTCAGCTCCCCAAGAGCCATGGCTACGGTATCCTGCACGGTCGCTTTGAAAAAGCATTGCCTTTCCATCCAATACCCATTTCGGAGAACCTTCCGAATAACCGCTATTAGTAAGATTATGTATTTCGCCAGAGCCGTCAGCCTTTACCAGTGCAATGTCTTTGTTGTTCCATCCACCAGTACCAATATATTCAGACAACAACCATTTTCCATCCGGACTCCAGGCATAATCCTGGTCTCCATCCACATAAGAATACTGATACTTACCCGGCATAGCAGTACGCACCTTCTTGTTCTTCAAGTTCAAGACACAAAGTTCGGTACGGTCTTTCAAGAAAGCCACTTCCCCACCTTTAGGGTTATATGCAGGTTGAAAAGCCGTGTAATCCCCGTTTGTCAAACGTTCTTCTTTAAGTTCTGTACTGTAGGTAAAGTTTTTTTCTTCCTTGTTAACAATGCTAGTCTGATAAATTTGCCAATGGCCGCCACGTTCAGAAGCATAGACTATAGCCCGTCCATCTGGAGCGAAATCAACCCCACGTTCACGTTCCGGAGTATCAGTAATCTGCTTGGTAGTCTTATAATCACAAGAAGTAACATACACATCTCCATTCATGACAAAAGCAATCTCTTTGTTCTTCGGAGATACAGAAACCTGAGATGCCCCCCAAGAAACGAGTTTACGCACCACTTCACGCTGCATATCATCACGTATGATTTCCACTTTCACTTTATGAGGCTTCTTTCCAGGCTCTAAAGTGTACAATTCTCCATCGAAGCTATAACATAAAGTACCTTTTTCGGAAGCAGTAAGGAATCTCACCGGGTTATTTGAATGAAAAGTGAGCTGCTTATCCTTACCCGACTTATCAGAGAGGTCATGTTTAAACACATTAAACGAACCGTTCTGTTCGCTCAGATAATAAAAACTGTTCCCATCTGGAGCCCATACAGGGTTACGGTCTTCTCCCTTAAAATGAGTAATCTTCTTATATTCCTTGCCGTCAAACAGCCAAATATCCTTGGCTATGCTTGAAGTTTGATGCTTGCGCCAATAATCTTCATATCCTTTGATATCTTCATAAAGTACTCCCTTAGGTCCGATATTTAGATTACCCATAGACCATTCATATTGCTTCTGAGGACGGCCCCCCTTGATATTCACTTTATATATATGAGGGAAGATGCCCGAAGGAAACTGGGTATTTTCTGCAGAAGACAGTCCCGCAGCAGTAAAGAGCACAGTTTCCGCATCAAGGAAAGCCACCGGCACTTCATTACCCGACTTGGTTGTCAAACGTCTGGGAGTCCCCCCTGCGATAGAAGTCACATAGACATCCATGCTACCTTCACGTGCACTGGCAAAAGCGATTTGCTTACTGTCTGGGCTCCATACCGGAGCATAATCGTGCGCAGTATTGGCAGTGAGTTGCCGAGCCATACCACCTTCTGAAGGGACCAGATAGATATCTCCAGAATAAGTAAACGCAATATTTTTCCCATCGGGCGAGAGTGCACACCAACGAAGCCACTTGGGCGACGTTACATTCGTGGCTAAAGCCGGCATCATCGCTGCCATACCCATAGCCAACATGAATTTCTTTTTCATCATCAATTTAAAGTTTTAAACTAGTTATATAGATTCTTTTTGTCTATTTGTACAATAAGAAAGCGGAATTGAGCAGTCGATTCATTTTGCTCAATTCCGCTTCAAATATAATGATAAAAATTTTTAGAACAGGAAAATTAAACAATAAAAAGTCATTTCTTCGAGCAATTCTGCATCGTTTCGTGCCTTTTCTGTTTAATCTTCTTCAAATTTATTGTCCAAGATTTCAATCAAGTCTTTCGCATTCAACTTATGGCTCATATCCGTACCATCCAACAAAGCATCCGATAAATTTCGCTTTGTATGGTGCATCCGCAAGATTTTTTCCTCAATCGTATGAGCAGAGACAAGATGATAAGCAATCACCTTCTGCTTTTGTCCTATTCGATAAGCCCTGTCAGTAGCTTGCTGCTCGATGGCAGGATTCCACCAAGGATCTAGATGAATCACATAATTTGCCCCTGTGAGGTTCAAGCCCAGTCCACCAGCTTTTAAACTGATTAAAAAGAATGGACACTCACCTTCTTGAAATTCACTAACCAACTTTTCACGCTTTTTCATAGGTATCGTACCATCCAGATAGAGATAAGGTATACCTGCCTCATCCAACTGTTTTTTCACCAACAAAAAGAAAGACGTGAACTGACTAAATATCAGCGCCCTATTATTTCCTTCTCTCAAATCATTCAATAAGCCAATCAGCGCTTCAATCTTACTGCATTTTCCTTTCCATTTCTTTTCAGCCAAAGAAGCACAACACGCAGCCTGCCTGAGCTTTGTAATTTCAGATAAAGTGACCGCATTCACATTCGCGCCCCCATCTTCAACCATCTGCTTGGCTCTTATTCGAATCATCTCATATATGCCCATTTCCTCTTCCGAAAGTTCTACTGGCAATACAATCTCCTCTTTATCAGGCAACTCCTCTACCACCTCCTGCTTAGTTCTTCGCAGCATAAAAGGATGAACGATTTTATTCAACAACAACTGTCTCTGCTTGTCTTTCCCCTGCTCAATGGGAAGAATAAATTTCTGCTGAAACTGGTCATATCCCCCCAAGAGACCTGGATTGATAAACTGAAACAAATTCCACAGTTCTCCTAAATGGTTTTGTATAGGAGTACCCGTTAAAATAATCTTATTGTCCGCATTCAACTGCATCACGACTGCCGAAGTCTTGGTTTCACTGTTTTTTATAGCATGCGCTTCGTCAAGACATACCACATTCCATTTTTTGGAGAGTATTGCATCTGTTTCCGATACCAACAGACCATAAGTAGCAAGGATAACATCATTAGCTTTCGCTTTTTCCACCATACTTTTACGGTCACTACTTGTATTAAGCACATAAGTATTCAACGCAGGCGCAAACTTTCTCACTTCCCTTTCCCAATTAGGTACAACAGATGCAGGAGCCACCACCAACGACGGTCCTTTCTTGGATTGCAGCAAAAGATATGCAATGGATTGCAGCGTTTTTCCAAGACCCATATCATCAGCCAAACATGCTCCTGCTCCCCAGTTGTTCAATTTCGCAATCCACTTGAATCCTTCAACCTGATAATCACGCATAGTAGCATTCAGTCCGGCCGGTACTTTCACCGATACAGTACCTCCTTTAGCAATCTTGTTTCTTAGATTTTCCAAAGCCTCATCACCCTGAATACCCAATTCACCACCAAGAATATCATCAGCCAACATACCTGCCTGAATAGCTGCGATTCTAGCCTTACCCTTCTTCCTTACAGCGATAGCCTCAATACGTGAAAGCTGCTTTCTCAAATTGTCGTTCAATATCAAGAAATCACCATCACTCAACCTCACGAAGCGTTCATTATTGTTTCCTATCAAGTCAAGCAGTTGTGTAACACTCACTAGGGTATTATCATCCAATTTCACATCCCCCTCTATTTCAAACCAGTCATGGTCTGATTTCAGCTGAATATTCCATTCTTTAGACTGCACCATATTTTTTAGTTTCAACTGCTGCCCGTCTATCCATTCGATATAATAAGTATCCTTTACCGTTTGAATATACTCCAAGACATTCAACATCTGCTTCAGATTCAATTCAACCCCATAACCCTCCACTTGAACGCCGCAAGTTTCCTCAATAAAGAACACAATTGAATCATAGTTGCTCTTTTCTGTATTCAAGTGTCTTTTAATTTTACATCTTCCTTGAGCCGTTTCATCAAAAACAATGGCCAACCCCTGTCCCGGACGAAAAGTCAAATTTCCATTCTGACAAGGCTTCACACAAAAATTGATTTGGAAAAATGCTTCATACGTTTTCACTTGCAGGCCAATTCCGGCATTCCCTTCCACGACCTCCACTATACTACCCTCTTCTACCAAAGAAGAATGTATATTCACTTTTCCACCTATCACCTTGATTAGTTCCTTCAATTTAGTTTCCGCTTCTAAAGGAAAACGTTTTTGAGCAAGGAGTTTACTATAAAACATTTTTAAGGTCTTATCCAAAGGAAACACCACATAATTCAGTTCATCTTTTTTCACTATCAAGTGGGTGTCCGATTCTGCCCTGTCACAAAAATCTATCATCTGATAGTTCGCCTGTACTATAAATTCACCTTTTTCCTGTTCAATGATGAGATATGGCTTTTCTTCAGTCACATTCACCTGCATAAAGGGAGCATTTCTACCGGTATACACTCTATCGCTTCCTACCAGTTCCGGCAAGACCTCTGTAATTTCTAACGCATATGAATCTGATTTTCTCCATCTCTGACATATTCTCTTGTCAGTTTCATCCATCATATCTAAATCTTCGTTAAATAAACGATAAGATGAAACATGTTTTCCTGCACCCCATGCTCCCGACTTCAATACATTTTGGATGCGAATATCCACCTCTCCATAAGAGTGTATCAAATACATCAGCCTTTCTTTCACATCCCTAGTGACTTTACCTTTTTCCATGTTCAAAATATCATCAATAAGGTATTCCCAATCGGCTTTAAAATTCAAAGAAGCGAGCAAAGATTTGCCAAACTTCTCGTCGAGTTCCTGTTTCTCTTCATCTGAAATCTGTAGCACAGAAGCCATTTCATGGCGCAAAACTGCTAGTTTGGGCTGAAAAATCTCTACAGGTAAAAGTTCATATTTAGGGAGTTTGAAAAACAACCCGAAAAAGAACCCCATCCACTTTAGAACCGGTGTGTTCGAATTAATCAAAATATTCACATCCACCACATCTATTTTATGTGGTGTAGACAACACATATTCAATAAGAATCTTTGCCGGAAGTAGACTTTCCATCACATTCACCGACTCCTTTTTCTGTAGCACTTCCAGTTTTTTAAGTCCTCCCTCCGACAATAAATGAACATAAGTAAGCACCATGAAATAAGCATTGAGCACCCCAAGAAGAACATTCTTTTCCTTAGATATCTTGTTCCTTAGTTTCAGTGCCTTTTCAAAACAATATAAGGCTTTTACATAATCAGACTGATGTGCTGAATGTACTGCCTCCAATATCCAATCATAAAGATTCGACGGATTCTTCAGCGGCTCATATTCTCCACAGGAATAGTAGCGATACAGATGAATCTGAGAGTAGAATATATCTTTTTGAGATTCTGTCAACAACTTGTAGCCATTGAGCAAACCCAACAAATAATCAAAATAATCAGGCAAGTCATTTTCTAGATAATAGCACAAGGCTTTATCGAAAAAATAACCGAAAAGATATTCTGGAATATTAAGTGCAAACTTACGAAACTCATCTTTATCTATTACTCGTATGAGATATAATATATTGGTGTCATCAAAAACTGATGAAGATATTTTATCCCATTCTCCCTTCAGCACACAATCTAAAGCCACCATGAAATTATCCTGCTTTTCCGGTAAACAGGTCTTGAACTGGCTAATCCAGTTTGGGTTTTCTTTGCAGAAAGAAAGGTAATAAGGAATTAGTACACGGTAAGGAACTGAATACAATATACCTGTGAACCAGTAACTAGAATTTGTATCAATCAGTCCATCGGAAACCATTTTGTCACAAAGCTTGTTTATTTCGGCAACTTTCCTTCCTTCTAGTTTTGAATACAATTTGATGTCGTCACGAGTAATACCTCCACCTATATATATACAAAAACATAAAAGTTTTAATTTTTCTTGATCTTCCATGATATTGAACCTTCTTTATAAATAAACATATTAATCTTCAAATAGAATCTACAATTCTCCTTCTGCCGGATTTAACTTCTTAATTTTATAACCAACTGCCGCCACAATAATACTCATTATTGGGCTCAATAAGTTAAAGAAACAGAAAGGCAAATATGTAAAAGTAGCCACATTCAAGATGGTGGCCTGAGTCATTCCACAGCTATTCCATGGTATCAAAACAGAAGTCACCGTCCCGCATCTTCCGTAGAACGACTCAGCAACCCGCTTTCATATCCTTCTCTACGATAAGTATCTTTAAATGAACTGGCTGTAAAGATAATGGGAATATACTGATCGGCTGTAGTAAGATTAAGAAAATCCCCACCAGACAGCATATAGTTGTGGAAAACAACGCCACTTGGATGGCTCCAGTCAATGCATCAGGACCATACATGTGAATGGTGAAATAAATGATAATCATTAAAGCTATTATCGGAATAAATGCGATAATAGGCGACGGCAATTGGCTTTTACTTTTCATAATTTGTTCTAGTGGATATTTACGGAACTCCAGGAAATAAATACGCTCATCCTCCCGGACCTCCCATTATTTTTCAAGGCACAAAGATACTATATTTCTCTACACTCAACTGAATATTCTATCACCAAAATGTAAGTTTATAAGAATTAGAAACCATTATCATGACAAAATCGCCCGCAAATACATATTTATACCATAAATTTAACCTGCCTTGCATAAAGCATCCTTTACTGCATATTGGCTATACCAAAAGGGATATGCACGGCAGGCACATTGACCAGATGGTCTAAATGCCCCAACTGATCATCAAAAAACATGTGTGGTTTCAAGATAGACAACACACGGAACTTGTCTATTCCCCCCAAGAAAAAAGCCTCATCCACATCAATACCCCATTCCTTCAACGACAAGATTACCCGTTCGTGCGCAGGAGCATTCCGGGCAGTCACGATAGCCGTCTTCAGAATTCTCTTATACGAAGAGTCCTTTTCACAGATTTTCCGCTCCAACCTCTGATAATAGGAAATCTTAGTCAACAAATTTAAGATAGGACCTGCCTGCAAAGGCTGTCCTGCATATTTCTTCTCATGCTGGAAATACAAATCCAGATTTCCACCAGTTTCCTTAAACACCTTTTCCGAAGAGTCATCGGCAAGTACCCCGTCGAAATCGAAAGCCAGTCTGAGCTCCTGATCTTCACTCTCCTCTTCCATATAATGTTCATTGAGCACTCTACCTGCAGCAAAACCATTTTTCAGAGCCTCCTGTACATCTTTCTGATTGGCTGATAAAAATAAGGTGGCATTAAAGGCTGGCAAATATTGAAAATTGGGATTGCCGGAAGTAAAGCAAGCCCGGGTTATATCCAGATTATAATGCTCGATGGAGCGAAACACCCGCTCACCTGTTTCGGGACTGTTTTTCGACATTAGCACAACTTCCACCGGCTGAATATCCGGGAAGGACGTGTTCAGCTTCAACAACCGTTTGACAAAAGGGAATGCCACCCCTCGCTCAAAGGGTTTGTCAAGATTCATCTCCTGGTATTCCCGATACTTGGCTTCCCCCTGATGCTTGAACACACTATCAGATTCCGTCAAGTCGAACAAAGCACTGGAAGCTATTGCTATCACAAATTTCTTTTCTATAGGATATGGCATATCATTCAAATTTAATTATTTTGTTCAATTCCGCATTTCATTCCATCACGAACACCAGCCGTCCTTCATCGCTACGAGCCTCATCGAAAGTAAATCCTTCCCAGTCAAAACCCTTCAATGCTTCAGAAGATTCAATACGGTTTTTCAAGATGAAACGAGTCATCTCGCCACGGCACATCTTGGCATAGACAGTCACATTGGCTGGCTTGCCGTTTTTAAGCACATAGAACTCGGGAGAAACCACCCGAACAGATTCACAGACAGTTTTCCAGTCAAACAAGTTTTTCATCTCATCGCTGGCCAGATTAACCAAGACACCTCCCTGCTCCTGGATACGTGTTATAAAGAAATCAGTAAGAACAGGTTTCCAAAAGTTAAACATTGTCTCCCCTTTGATACTCTCCAGTTTCACATTCCCCTCCAAACGATAATTCCTGATTAAATCTAACGGACGAAGCAATCCATATAGAAAAGAAGTGATAAGCAGGTGCTGCTGAGCATAATTGAAATCGTCATCGGTGAAATCTTGCGCCTGGATATGCTTGAAAACCATCCCCGTATAAGACAATAAAGCCGGATAAAGTTCGCCATTACCCGACAGGAAACTAAAATAACGATGTCGGTTTTCTGCTGCAATCTTCTCACTCACACGCAACAGTATTCCTAACTCTTGAGTAGACATGGCTGCCAGTTCAGCAGCACATTGCTGAGCCTGGGTATCAAAAGCTGGGACCGAAGTGCGGCAAGTGAAAGACAAATGGATTTTATCAGTCATTGTTTTGGCACAAGAAATAAAAGTAAGCATTTTGTTCTATTTTTTAATGGTCATTAATGAATTTCAAGACAGTCTGTTTCTTACTTCAAACCTTTTACAAATATAGCATTTTTTGACAAAAACAAAACGAGGATGTAACAAAAAGACAGCAAGCTGCAGTTCCATTTAAAACTTCGCTGCCCAGTCAAAAATATTGTTATTTACAGGAAGTATTTCCTGGGGGCGTTAGGGTAGTTTTTGCTTCCACAGTTCATAATTCATTGAATGATTTGATAATTGGATAAAATGCTTTCGACAATGCTCATTTCTTGATTTTTAATTGTATTTTGTACAAACTGAAAGAATTTGCCTCATCACCCCGTTTTTTAGAAAGCCAGGCGAAGGAAACATCCGCCACAGACTCGATGACATCATCATGCCAATAAGACTTGCTAGCGCCTCAAAGAGTGTGAACTAAGCCGAAATAATAGAACTTGGCTGGTACAATATGGAAAAGAATCTGTAAAAAGTGATCCAACAAAAGAAAAGGTATGGCTGAGTTTATGAGATATGTATAAACTGAAACTGACGAAGCAAGTTGCTGAAAATTGCCAAAATTATAACCTAATGGATAGCATAGTCATTGGCACATCTGCTCTTGCTCAATATGAGATAAATGGGACAGTAGGTATGTACAGCGGTGTGTTCAATAATCCGTTTTTAATTTTTTTTTTGGGGGGGGAGGTAAATACAAACAAAGGTTGTGGAAGCATACATTGACTGTCTCTTTTCAGTTTCACCATACACAAATGAATGGCGCACATGCTTCCCGTTTTTTGGAAAACCTGCAAAAAGAAATCAAGAACTTAAAGGTATAATCAAGAACAAATGCTATCTTTGCTATACTAACAAAAAATAGAGTTGTTCAACACATATGAAATGGCAAGTGTGCATATAGCTACGCTTAACGGATAGCATTTTAATCATAGCTATTCAGTAACGGTCAAACTTATAATAGGTTTGTCCTTTCCTGTTTTGCCATTATTCCAATATTCATAATTACGCGGTGTGTCCTGCTGCCTTCTGCAGCAGGACACACCGCATTATACTAAGTTGAACTATGAACTATACATATAAGAATATTTGGCTCATCAACTTTCCCGTAATGATGAGCATCCTTATCGAACAACTTATCAATATTACCGATGCTATTTTCTTGGGGCATGTAGGAGAAATAGAGCTGGGCGCATCCGCCCTTGCTGGGGTTTGGTATCTGGCTATCTATATGCTTGGCTTCGGTTTCAGTTTGGGCTTACAGGTCGTTATCGCACGGCGTAATGGCGAACAGCATTATTCCGAAACAGGGAAGACATTTTTTCAAGGATTGTTTTTCCTGTCGGGACTTGCTATCTTTTTATATTTGTTCTCCAAACTGTTTTCCCCGATTATTCTAAGTAAGCTGATTGCTTCTGCGGAAGTCTATCATGCTGTGATTGATTATTTGGACAGGCGAATTTGGGGACTGCTGTTCTCCTTTCCATTCCTTGCCTTACGCTCGTTCATGGTCGGTATTACCTATACAAAAGCCTTGAATATGGCGGCTCTGACAGCCGTATTAGTGAACATTCCAAGTAATTGGCTACTCATATTTCATTGGAACATGGGAATAGCAGGTGCAGCCATCGCATCGTCTTTTGCCGAAGCCTGTTCGTTAGCAGTGTTGGCTATTCGTGTTTCACATAAAATGGATAAAAGTCTTTATGGCCTGTCTTTGATTTTCGACAAAGGAGTATTACTCCATGTTTGTCGTGTATCTGTTTGGAGCATGTTTCATTCGTTTATCAGCGTAGCCCCTTGGTTTCTATTTTTCGTAGCAATTGAACATTTGGGAGAATTGCAACTGGCAGTAGCAAACATTCTCCGAAGCATATCTGCCCTGTTCTTTGTCGTTGTCAATTCTTTTGCCGCCACAACTGGCTCGTTGGTAAGCAATCTGATTGGAGCGAACAAAAAAGGACAAGTGCTTCCACTATGTAGCAGCCTAATCCGATTAGGCTATGCCATCGGCTTACCGCTGGTTACGCTTGCGTTGGTATTCCACCAGCCTGTTGTCAGTGTCTATACAGATAATTCGAATATCGTACAAACTGCATGGTTGCCGTTTGTGGTCATGTTGCTTAACTACGTCTTTGCCTTACCCGGTTATGTCTATATGAATGCTGTAACGGGAACAGGAGCAACACGAACTGCTTTCATCTTTCAAGCGACAACCATTGTCGCCTATTTGCTCTACCTATGGGGATTGAGCCATTGGAATATACCCCTTGCCGTTTATTGGACGGCAGAATACCTGTTCGTGATTGGACTTGGGGTGCAGTCTGTTATTTATCTTAAATATAAACACTATTAAAAAATGAATGTCATAAACAGCAATAAAAAACGATTGACGATGAATCAGGTAAGAGAAACTATATCTTTATTTAGACCTTAATGAAAAAGACAGCAAGCTACAGTTATTAACATTTTGTCATTTCAGGCACCTTCAAACTCGATTGATTGTGGGGTAATAGATGCTCCTTTTCAATTTTTCAATTCTCAGCCGTTTGGATTTACCTAAGAAGATACACAATTTTACTATTAAGCGTCTTTCTGATTGTATAAATTTGATTTTACAAGACAAACCGCAAACTATATAACAGTAATATAGCATTTGTCAAATCTCGATATTGCAATCTTTTTAGCCCTTCTAGAAGAAAAAAGCAGATTTCAAGGCATTTTTTTCAGTCAATGAGAGCAACACACCCAAATCATCGAAGGAAGTTCACCAACTTCCTTCGACATTTTTACAAAAACGACGACATATTTTCCTCAAAATAATTATATGATATGCAACCCATTTTCCCGAAATATTAGATATTTAACAATCCGACAAGATATGATATCGTTTTTATCAATCTTATTTCATTCCATCTTAACATTTCAATATATAATTCCCAACAGCCCAAATACTTAAAAAATGGAAAAGCCATTTTTACTATCATTATGCTACTATAAATTCCAATTATCAACCATTCTGATTTCACCTTCTTTTTCAATACACCAAAAAGAAGTCCGAGCTGCATCAGTAAACTCCTTCATTCTCCAAGCCGACTCAAAACCACTTGCCACGAAATGCATCGGCACAAATAGCCCGACTTTAAAAAGTTTAATAAACTGTCGTCCACCACGAGTATAACCATTACCGATACGTCCGTCTATCGGAAACATCACCACATCAAAACTGTCCGAAATTTTCCGAATATCTTTCAGCTCCCCTAAAAACCTTTTCTCCTCTTTCTCCGGATTAATATCTGCACCAAACTCAGCACTGTAAATTGTTCCACCAGCATAATCTTCAGTCAAAAAACAGGCAAACCAATTGTTTAAATCTCCGGCATGAAACACACGAAGTCCACCTGTTTCCACAATCCACGACACCCCACTGTCATTACTTCCGGCGGCCGTAACCTTCAGCATGTCATCATGCCAGACATTTCCCTTAGCCATCCACACATCAGCATCCTCTTTCAAAGCCCTACGGTGTTTCAATATATCCTTTGATAAAATGTAAACAATATTTCCCTTCTTCCGTTTCCATGAAAACACTTCACAAGTAAAATGGTCCTCATGAAAATGACTGGAAAATACATACATCGGTTTTTCAGAACTAAGTAACTTGGACAAGACCCCAGAAGGGTCCATCCAGTAGTCAAACACTAAAATACACTGGTCTGTTTCCAGTGCAAATCCACTATGGAATATATAAGTCAACTGCATAACACATCTATTCAATGAGACAAAAAAACAAAAGCGGCATCACCCTCCCTCTGTACCGGAAGGCAATGCCGCCTTTACTCCACTCCCCAAGGAGCGGTAGTAGTTACCTTTTTCTCTCTTTCATCAGAAAGGCAGGTCATCTTTTTCGTCAGTAGCTGCAAAGTTTGCCGGAGCAGCATTGATAGGTGGGAAATTGGCGTCCATCGGCGGCATCTGAGGAGCTGCTGCATTTACACGTTCCACTTTCCATGCACGGATAGAGTTGAACCAACGTCCCTGCCACTCACGAGCATCAATATCAAATGATACGTTCAGTTCTTCGCCCACCTGAATGTTAAACTGCTGGATTTTATCAGCACCAAACACGTCAAAGCACATGTGACGAGGATACTGTTCGTGAGTTTCAATCACATATTCCTGCACCATCCATTCGTTACCACTACTTTTTGATATACCGCTTCTTGGTTCAAGTACGGCTATTACTTTTCCTGCTAGTTCCATGTTTTGTCTTTTTAAATTCGGTTACGAAATTACATTTTTCTATAGAAGTAAACTAATTTTTCGCTTCTTTTTTATGAGGTGTATATAATCTTTTTCGTAACTTTGGCAGTTAAATAAACATTTTAGAAGAAAAGGAAATAATCAATTAATATATTCAACCATGAATTTTACTGTTTCAAGTACAACTTTATTCAGCCATCTGCAGGCTATCAGCCGCGTTATCAACTCTAAAAACTCACTTCCTATCTTGGATTGCTTCCTGATGGAACTGGTAGACGGGACTCTGAAGATGACCGCTTCCGACAGCGAGACAACTCTTGCTACTTCCATTGAAGTAAATGAGTATGAAGGTGAAGCACGCTTCGCCGTATCTTCAAAAACGCTGCTTGAGGCTTTGAAGGAAATTCCTGAACAGCCGCTCAACTTCCATATTGCAGACAACCTGGAAATCACCGTACAATATCTTAACGGTAAATATAGCCTCATGGGGCAGTCGGCTGCCGAATACCCACAGGCTCAGGCCTTGGGAAACAATACGGTAGAGGTAAACATGTCGGCCAGCGTGCTGATGTCGGGCATAAACAGAAGCATCTTCGCCACAGCCGATGACGAACTGAGACCGGTGATGAATGGTATTTATTTTGACATTACCAACGAAGATGTAACCATGGTAGCTTCCGACGGCCACAAGCTGGTACGATGCCGTACTTATACAGCCAGAGGCGAAGAAAAGGCCGCATTTATCCTGCCTAAGAAACCGGCAAACATCATCAAGAACCTGCTGCCTAAAGAACAAGGCGATGTACGTATCGCTTTCGATGACCGCAATGCGTATTTCATCATGGAAAACTACTGCATGGTATGCCGATTGATTGAAGGACGTTACCCGAACTACAACTCGGTAATTCCGAACAACAACCCTCACAAAGCAACCATCGACCGCGCCTCATTCATCAGCGCACTGCGCCGTGTTTCTGTTTTCTCTTCGCAAGCAAGCAGTTTGATCAAACTGAGCCTCAGCGGAAATGAAATGAGAATCTCTGCTCAAGACATCGACTTCTCTACCTCGGCCAATGAAACCATCATCTGCCAATATGACGGAAATCCGATGAGTATCGGTTTCAAATCATTGTTCTTGATTGAGATATTGAACAATATCGCTTCACAGAACATCGTCATCGAACTGGCAGACCCATCACGCGCCGGAGTCATCGTTCCTGAAGAACAGGGCGAAGACGAGGATTTGCTGATGCTGTTGATGCCGATGATGCTGAACGATTAATTATTTACAAAGACAGCCGATAGGAATATACGGCTGTCTTAAATCTTTATTATATAATATATGAAACTGAATCTGAAAAACCCGATAGTTTTCTTCGACTTGGAAACTACAGGCACCAATATAAATACAGACCGCATTGTGGAAATCTGTTACTTGAAAGTGTATCCAAACGGTAACGAGGAAAGCAAGACAATGCGCATCAACCCGGAAATGCATATTCCGGAGGCATCTACTGCCATCCATGGCATCACTGATGAGGATGTGGCAGACTGCCCTACTTTTAAGGATGTAGCCAAAGACATCATGAAGGATATCGAGGGAGCAGACCTGGCCGGATTCAACTCCAACCGTTTTGACGTGCCTGTACTGGTGGAAGAATTCTTGAGAGCGGGCATTGACATCGACCTTACCCGCAGAAAGTTTGTAGATGTACAGGTTATCTACCACAAACTGGAACAGCGTACCTTATCGGCCGCCTATAAGTTCTATTGCGGCAAGAACCTGGAAGATGCCCATACAGCCGAAGCGGACACTAGAGCCACTTACGAAGTGCTGAAAGCCCAACTGGACAAATATCCGGAAGTGCTGCAAAACAACATCGACTTCCTTTCCGACTATTCATCATACAGCAGAAATGTGGATTTTGCCGGACGTATTGTCTATGATGAACAAGGAGTGGAAACTTTCAATTTCGGCAAATATAAAGGAATGCCGGTATCGGAAGTGCTCCATAGAGACCCGGGATATTACGGATGGATTCTGAATGGAGACTTCACACTGAATACTAAAAACGTTTTGACTAAAATCAGATTGCGCGAAAGCAACTTGATCAAATAATTATGATGAAAGGAAAGAAAATAGTTTTGGGTATCACAGGCAGTATAGCCGCCTATAAAGCTGCTGTATTGACTCGTGCACTCATCAAAAAGGGTGCCGAGGTGCAGATAGTCATCACTCCGGCAGGTAAGGAGTTCATCACTCCCATCACCTTATCGGCCTTAACCAGCAAACCTGTCGTCAGCGAGTTCTTCTCGCAACGCGACGGAACATGGAACAGCCATGTCGACTTGGGGCTATGGGCAGATGCCATGATTATCGCTCCGGCTACTGCATCCACCATCGGAAAAATGGCAAATGGTATTGCCGACAATATGCTGATTACGACTTACCTGTCTATGAAAGCTCCGGTGTTTGTAGCTCCTGCTATGGACTTGGACATGTTTGCGCACCCTTCTACCCAGCACAATCTGGATGTCTTGCGTTCGTATGGAAACCATATCATCGAACCGGCAGCTGGTGAACTGGCAAGCCACCTTATAGGAAAAGGAAGAATGGAGGAACCGGAAAAGATTGTCGAAGTGCTGGAAAACTTCTTTGCCAAAAGTGAAGACCTGAAAGGGAAAAAGATCGTGATTACAGCCGGACCAACTTATGAAAAGATTGACCCGGTTAGATTCATCGGCAATTATTCTTCGGGGAAAATGGGATATGCCCTGGCCGAAGAATGTGCCTCCAGAGGTGCGGAAGTCACATTAATCAGTGGTCCAGTTGACTTGAAAACGGTGCATCCGGGTATCTACCGCATTGATGTAGAGGGAGCCGAGGAGATGTATCAGGCTGCTGCAATTCATTACCCTAAAGCCGATGCTGGTATCCTTTGTGCTGCTGTGGCCGACTTTACACCAGAATGTATGGCCAACTCGAAAATGAAGCGTGAAAAAGATGACTTAATCTTGAAACTTAAACCAACGAGAGACATTGCCGCCGAATTGGGAAAAATTAAAAAGGACGGACAGAAACTGGTAGGTTTTGCTTTAGAAACCGACCACGAACTGGAACATGCCGCAGGAAAACTGAAACGAAAAAATTTTGATTTCATCGTACTGAACTCATTGAGAGACAAGGGAGCAGGATTCCGTTGCGACACCAATAAGATTACGATTGTGGATGCCGAAAAGGTCACTCCTTTCGAACTGAAGCCTAAAACTCAGGTAGCAGCTGACATCATTAACTGTCTGGCTGCTCTGTTTTAACTTTCCCATCATCTTAACTTGTAAACGTATGCTACAATCTATCTTCATACAGAACTATGCACTGATTAACCGACTGGATATCAGTTTTACTTCAGGTTTTTCAGTCATCACTGGAGAAACCGGAGCCGGAAAATCAATCATACTGGGAGCTATCGGCCTGCTACTGGGACAACGGGCGGATGTGAAAGCCATCAAGAAAGGGGCTTCAAAATGTATTGTCGAAGCAAAGTTCCATATCGCCAACTATGGTATGGAGCCGTTCTTTACCGACAATGACATTGAATTTGACCCGGATGAATGTATCTTGAGAAGAGAGGTTTCGGAAAACGGGAAAAGCCGTGCTTTCATCAATGACACCCCAGCTTCACTCGCACAAATGAGGCTGCTGGGAGAAAAGCTGATAGACATTCACAGCCAACATCAAAACCTGTTGCTCAATAAAGAGGGATTCCAATTAAATATCCTTGACATATTGGCACAGGATGAGGCTATCCTCTATGGATACCAACAGCAGTTCAGTACATATAAAGATATTTGCAGGGAACTGGATGAGTTTATCCAAAAAGCTAAAAAAAGCCGACAGGATGAAGATTATATCCGCTTCCAACTAGAACAACTGGAAGAGGCGGAAATGAAAGAAAACGAACAGGCAGAACTGGAAGCAGAGGCGGAAATGCTCACACACGCTGAAGAAATCAAGGCGGGACTCTATCGTGCCGGTCAACTGGCCGACGGGGAAGGAAACAGTGCACTCTCTATGGTGAAAGAATGTATGCAGACAGTTCAAGGCATCAGCAATGTATATCAACAGGCTGAGGAATGGTCTAATCGTCTTAAATGCTGCTATATCGAGCTGAAAGATATTTCGCACGATATTGAAGTGGCTGGAGAAGCGGTGGACTTTAACCCTTCCCGACTGACGTACATAAACGAGCGCTTGAACTTAATCTATAATCTCCAACAGAAACATCGGGTGAACAATATTGCCGAACTGATAGAACTGACCAAGAAATATAGAAGCGAACTGGACGCCATCACTTCTTTCGACGACCGGATAACAGAACTCAACCGCAAGAAAGAAGACCTGTATGAACGGGTGATACAAATGGCCGCAGTGCTGACGGAAGCACGCAGCAAGGCTGCACGATATATTGAAGAACAAATGGAAGGGCTGCTAATTCCACTGGGAATGCCTAACGTGCGTTTCGCTGTAGAAATGACCGCACGCAAAGAACCGGATGCCAAAGGAATGGACAGCATTTCATTCCTCTTCTCGGCCAACAAGAACGGAATGCTGCAAAATGTGGCATCCATTGCTTCGGGAGGTGAGATCGCTCGTGTGATGCTTTCACTGAAAGCTATGATTGCAGGAGCAGTGAAACTTCCTACCATCATCTTTGATGAAATCGATACGGGAGTGTCGGGGTCGATAGCTGAAAAAATGGCCCTCATCATGAAGCAGATGGGAGAACAAAACCGACAGGTCATCAGCATCACCCATTTGCCACAGATTGCTGCAAGAGGTATTGCCCACTATAAAGTGTATAAGGAAGATACGGAAAACGGCACCAACAGCCATATCCGTCTACTGAATACAGAAGAAAGAGTAAAGGAAATAGCCAACATGCTGAGTGGAACGACGCTTACAGAGGCGGCACTCAACAACGCAAGAGCATTGCTTGGCTTGGAAAATGCATAATAACTTAACAACTGAAAGAAACTATGTTTGAAAAAAATGAAATGATATTTGGCGTAAGAGCCGTGATAGAAGCTATTCAGGCCGGCAAGGACATTGATAAGGTACTGGTAAAAAAAGACATACAGAGCGACTTGTCAAAGGAACTGTTTGCAGTCCTGAAAGAAACATTTATTCCTGTACAGCGAGTACCGGTAGAAAAGCTGAACCGTATCACCAAAAAGAACCATCAGGGAGTAGTGGCTTTCATCTCTCCTATCACTTATCAGAAGACGGAGGACATTGTGCCTTTCTTGTTTGAAGAAGGAAAGAACCCGCTGCTGATTATGCTTGACGGCCTGACCGACGTGAGAAACTTTGGCGCCATTGCCCGTACTTGTGAATGTGCCGGTGTAGATGCCATCATCATTCCTTCAAAAAATAGTGTTAGCGTAAACGCAGATGCCATCAAAACTTCTGCCGGAGCACTGCACACCATTCCAGTTTGCCGCGAAAGCAACCTGACACAAACCATCAAGTTCCTGAAAGATTCTGGATTCAAAATTGTAGCTGCTACTGAAAAAGGCGATTATGACTATACCAAAGGAGAATACCAGTCGCCTACATGCATCATCATGGGAGCAGAAGATACTGGAGTACCTTATGAACATCTGGCTCTTTGCGATGAATGGATAAAGATTCCATTGTTTGGAAACATTGAATCGCTGAACGTATCGGTTGCTGCCGGTATTTTGATTTACGAAGCAGTAAAACAACGCGGTTTTTCTGAAGATAAATAAGCCTTAACCGAAAAAAATATCCAACTATGAAGAAAATATTTTGTATGCTGGTGTGCGGGGCATTCCTGCATACCGGCTTCGCTCAAAGTCTGCCTAAATGGGCAGGAAAAGCACGAAAAGCGGTATGCTCAGTCATTACTTACACGAAAGACAATAAGATTTTGAATACCGGCAACGGATTTTATATCAACGAAAAGGGAATTGCTGTTTCCGATTATTCCTTATTTAAAGGGGCCGACCGTGCAGTAGTGGTCACTGCCGATGGTAAAGAACTTCCGGTAGAATACATCGTAGGGGCAAATGACATGTATGATGTCATCAAGTTTAAGACAGCCACAGATAAGAAGATGGTAGCACTGCCAATAGCTGCAAATGGAGCCGCAAATGGCGAAACAATCTATCTGCTACCCTACTCTACCCAGAAAACCGTAAGTGGCAATAACGGAAAAATAACTCAAGTAGACTCTATTGCCAACAACTCAGTATATTACACCTTGGAAATGGCAGCCTCTGAAAAGACAGTAAGTTGTCCTGTCATGAATGAAGCAGGAGAAGTGGTGGGAATGATGCAGAAAGGAAGTGGCAAAGATGGCAAAGAAAGCTATGCGCTAGGTATCGGATATGCTGCTTCTTTGAGTATCTCGGCTCTTTCTTTCAATGACTTCACACTCAACTCTATTGGCATTAAAAAAGGATTGCCGGAAGATGAATCACAAGCAATTGTGTACTTGTATATGGCCTCCTCCCAACTAGATGGAGCTAAATATCTAAGTCTGCTGGATGATTTTATTGCACAATTCCCAGACAATAAAGAAGGCTATCTGCGTAAAGCAGCCTATTATATCAATACCGGAGAATCTGAAGATTACAACCAAGCTGAAAACTACATAAAAAAAGCGTTGGAAGTCAATACAAAAAAGGATGAAGTGCATTATGAAATAGCCAAAATGATTTATTCCTACCGCACAGCAATCAATGAAAATGAAGGAAATAAGGAATGGAGCTATGCACGTGCGTTAGATGAAATAAACCAGGCTTTATCTACTGCTAAAGAACCTATCTACCTCCAGCAGAAAGGAGACATCTGTTTTGCAATGAAGGATTACCAGGAAGCTTTTCAGAATTACAATGAAGTAAACCATACCTCATTGGCTTCGGCCGCCACCTTCTACTCGGCTTCTAAGGCAAAAGAATTGACTGATGGTGCTGACCTTAAAAAAGTAATAGCACTGATGGATAGTGCAATGGCTTTCTTCAATAAGCCTTATGGCAAAGAAGCCGCCCCTTATCTGTATGAAAGAGCTAGAATAAAAACTGCTGACAAGGATTTCCGTGGTGCTGTATTAGACTATAACGATTTCTACGATTCTATGATGGGACAGGTTTCCGCTGAATTCTACTTAATTCGTGAACAGGCAGAAATGCAATGCAAAATGTATCAACAGGCCATCAATGACATCAACAAGGCAGTGGAACTTGAACCAAAGAACTTGGAGTATCTGCTGGAAAAAGGAGGGGTATTGCTCCGCCTTAACCAGTTGGACAATGCTATTGCAACTTTCAAACAAATCATAACCTTGGACAGCAAACAAGCTCCTGCCTACCGCATGATGGGTTATGCCGAAATTCAAAAAGGCAATAAGAAAGAAGGCTTGAAACACTTGCAGCAAGCTAAAGAATTGGGCGATAAAGTGGCAGAGAGTATCATTAAAAAATATTCTAAATAAAACATTGCCAATATCTTTCTCCTCTTGGAGAGGATTATAAAAAACAGTGTCAGCAAAGATAAGCATAGACTTTGCTGACACTGTTTATTTCACACAATACAAGATGGTTGGCTGGTCCGTATCTCAAAAGAACTCACCAACAAATGTTACACAGAGCTATCGGATAGTTTCATCACCATATTTTCTCCACACAATATAACTGATATTCTCAGGCATAACACTTCTACCAGAATCACTAGTGTCTCTTAATAATTGTAAAGAGACTCGTTAATTATTTGATTTACAATCTTTGTTCTCAAAAAATGCTTGTCGCACATTTG
>RCNI01000302.1_pt1 | contig 32625 bp, 23 predicted proteins | sample 2041151 | NCBI WGS metagenome assembly RCNI01 (sample SAMN09708214, study PRJNA481090) | feces metagenome | isolation source: feces | place: Antarctica: Albino Rookery
ATGAAGAAAATTTGGTTGCTTGGCGCAATGGCGCTATTCGTTTCAAACGCAACTTTTGCGGGCGATTATTTGACAAATACTAATCAGAATGCAGCATTTTTACGAATGATTGCTCGTGGTGCATCTATTGATGTAGATGGTGCATATTCAAACCCAGCAGGTCTTTCTTTTTTGCCAAAAGACGGCTTCTATCTTTCATTGACTGGACAGAGTGCTTTCCATCTCTGCTACTACTCCTCTTTGGACTTTGGGTGGCAAAACTACTACTCGCGAATTTGAAGGTAAGGCTTCAGCTCCTATCATCCCTTCTTTCCAGGGTGTCTACAAAAAAGGTGATTGGACCAGACCATTTCTACTAACTTTGGTATCACCGGTGGTGGTGGCAAGGCATCTTTCAATCAGGGCTTGCCTCTTTTCAATTCGATGATAACACATCTGATTGATCAGGTTTATAAGAAAAAAATTCATCCAGACATGTATGACATAAATTCGGCTATGGATGGTAAACAGTATATCTTTGGTCTTCAGTTGGGATTGAGTTATAGAATTGCAGATTGGGTATCTGTATACGCTGGTGGACGTATGAACTATTTTTCTGGTGGTTACGAAGGTTTCTTAACTGCTGCTTTATATGACAAATATTGGCAGTCATTCCCAGACAACTATCGTACATTGGCTGATATCAAGTTGAAGTGCGACCAGAGCGGATGGGGTATTGCTCCTATCTTGGGTACTGACTTCAAATTCAATAAGTTCAACATTGGAATGAAATATGAATTCAAAACCAACTTGAACATTGAAAACAAGACTGGTGAAATGGAAGTGAATCCTGAGATTATCGAATCTAAGTTGGGTGCATATAAAGAAGGTGTGAATACTCCGAGCGATGTTCCGGCTATGTTCTCAGCTGCGGTAGGTTATGAATTCCTTCCTACTTTGCGTGCAACCGTAGAATATCACTTCTTTGACGACTTGAATGCCGGTATGGCTGACGACCGTCAGAAGACTTTGTCACACGGCACTCATGAAATCTTGGTCGGTGCTGAATGGGATGCTACCGAAAACTTGACCTTCTCAGGAGGTTTCCAGAATACAGACTATGGATTGAGCGATAAGTTCCAGACAGATACAAGCTTCTCATGTGATTCTTATTCTTTAGGTTTCGGTGCCAGAGTGGACTTGACTAAGGGATGGAGTATGGACGTTGCTTATTTCTGGACTAAATATAAAGATTATACAAAGACTAGTGCAAGTTATAATGGAACCGGTTATTCGGGCACTGATGTGTACAGCCGTTCAAACAAAGTGTTCGGCTTGTCATTGAATTACCAATTCTGATAAACGGTGATTTGTTAATGGATGTACCTTAGTTTATAATGGGACTTTAAAGTTTACCATTAAATGATTATAAAGAGTCCTGTGGAGGGAGTTTGATGCTATTCAGACCCTTCTGCAGGGCTTTTTTTATAATAGGTGCAGAAATGTGTTTTGAAAGCGAAAATAATAATCAGATTATCATTTGTGTTTGTTTTTTTTCTTAACTTTGCCATCAGGAAATGATTTCGAAATTTATTTTTAAACAAAAATATTACAATTATGATGACAATTGACAAATTCAACTTTGCTGGTAAAAAGGCAATCGTTCGTGTTGACTTTAATGTACCTTTGAATGAAGAAGGCAAACTTACTGATGATACTCGTATCCGTGGTGCTCTTCCTACATTGAAGAAAGTATTGGCTGACGGTGGTGCTTTGATTATCATGTCACACATGGGTAAGCCAAAAGGTAAAGTGAATGCAAAATTCTCTTTGAGCCAGATTGTTGATGCAGTTGCAGAACGCTTGGGTGCTCCTGTTCAGTTCGCTCCAGACTGTGCAAAGGCTGCTGAAGCTGCTGCTGCTTTGAAACCAGGTGAAGTTTTGTTGCTTGAAAACTTGCGTTTCTACCCAGAAGAAGAAGGTAAACCTGTAGGTATCGATAAAGAAGATCCTGCTTACGACGAAGCTAAGAAAGCTATGAAAGCTTCTCAGAAGGAATTCGCTAAGACTTTGGCTTCTTACGCTGACTGCTATGTAATGGATGCTTTCGGTACTGCTCACCGTAAACATGCTTCTACAGCTGTTATCGCTGACTACTTCGATGCTGACCACAAGATGTTGGGTTACTTGATGGAAAAAGAAGTACACGCTGTTGATAGCATCTTGAAAGATATCAAACGTCCTTTCACTGCTATCATGGGTGGTTCTAAAGTTTCTACTAAGATTGGTATCATCGAAAACTTGATGGACAAAGTAGACAACTTGATCCTTTGCGGTGGTATGACATTTACTTTCGCTAAAGCTCAGGGTGGTAACATCGGTAAATCAATCTGCGAAGATGATAAATTGGATTTGGCTCTTTCTATCATCGAAAAAGCTAAAGCTAAAGGTGTAAACTTGGTATTGGCTACTGACTGTGTTGCAGCTGATAACTTCGCTAACGATGCTAACACTCAGATTTGTGACGCAAACAACATCCCTGAAGGTTGGGAAGGTTTGGATGCAGGTCCTAAGAGCCGTGAAGCATTTGCTGCTGCAATCAAGGGTGCTAAGACTATTCTTTGGAACGGTCCTGCTGGTGTATTCGAATTCGATAACTTCGTAGGTGGTTCTAAGGCTATCGCTGATGCTATCGCTGAAGCAACTGCTAACGGTGCATTCTCATTGATCGGTGGTGGTGACTCTGTAGCTTGTATCAACAAGTTTGGTATGGCTGACAAAGTTTCTTACATCTCTACTGGTGGTGGTGCTTTGTTGGAAGCTATCGAAGGTAAAGTTCTTCCAGGTATCGCAGCTATCCGTGGCGACAAATAATTGAATTTGTTACGATATAGAAAAGGTCCTGACGCGAAAGCGTTAGGACCTTTTTTTATGCTTGTTGTTCGGACTTTGATTCGGGGCTTATTCTTGGTATAGCAAGTATTTCTTTCGCATGACCTTATAGGCGTTGAGGTCTTTTTGCCAAGCCGACCGAATGGCTGCTTCTTCTTTCCCAGTCAGCATGTCTTTGCGTACCTGATCGGTTCCCATCAGCAAGTCAAACCAATTGGGGCGGGTGAGGAATGCTTCGACTTTATTCATTTGTCGGTAGGAATTGTAGGCTTGTAGGATATACTTCAGCGAAAGACCTTTGGGGGCAACTTCTTTTCGAAGATCGAATCCGTTGCAGACTGTTCCCTTGTGAAGAGGGTTTTTGTCGAATCCTTTTAATGCCTGCGGAGTGAAATGGAAGGTATATGTGTCTTGTGGAAGTTCGGGTGAACCGAATACTTGAAAAGGAAAATACGTTCCACGTCCTACACTCACAGAAGTGGCCTCAAACAGACAGAGTGAGGCATACCAAGCTATTGCCTGGTCATTAGGAAGGTTGGGTGATGGCTTGACGGGGAGCGAGTAGGGTTGTCCGTGTTTCCATCCTTTCATCTTTACGACATGTATTTTGCAGGAAAGGTTTTTGCCCAACCAACCTTCTCCATTGATCATGCCAGCTAATTCTCCCATGGTGCATCCGTGGAGGACCGGTATAGGTAACATGCCTACGAAACTTTTAAATTTAGGTTTGCGTAGGGGACCGTCGATGTAATCACAAGGATTGGGGCGGTCGAGAATGATCACTTCTTTGTGGTTTTCTGCACAGGCCTGCATGACATAATATAATGTGCTGATGTACGTATAGAAGCGTGCACCTACATCTTGAATGTCGAAGATCACGGCATCAATGTTTCGCAATTGTTGGATTGTCGGCTTTTTGTTCTTTCCGTAAAGGGAGGTGATGGGTACACCGGTGTTTATATCCCTCCCATTTCTGACTGTTTCCCCTGCGTCAGCTTTTCCTCTGAATCCGTGTTCAGGGGTGAAAATGGTTTTTGGGGTAGCGTGAAGGGTGCATAATGTATCCAGCAGATGGGTCTTGCCGACTAGAGAAGTCTAGTTGGCAACCAGTGCGATTCGTTTCCCTTTTACTAACGATAAAAGTTCTGGAATTTGTTCTCCTCCCATTTGTACGGTAGACGCTTTAGTTTGGGCCATTCCCGCAAACGGAAGAAAAAGAAGCGAAAGTGAGATTATCAGACGAGACATCTTAAAACATTTTTGTAAATTTGTAATCCTATGAGAGTAATACAAAGTTACTAATATTTTGTTGAACTTAAAGTGTTGTAGAATGAATCCGCTTGTATTGATTGATAAATATTATCCTGTAGATAATGAATTGAAACATATTCTGGTAACTCACAGTCGTTCGGTAGCCGACAAGGCTTTGGAAATAGCACATAACCATCCGGAATTTGATTTGGATTTGAACTTTCTGGAAGAAGCTGCCATGCTGCACGATATTGGTATCTTTAAGACGGATGCTGATGGCATTTGTTGTTACGGAACCTATCCTTATATTTGTCATGGTTATTTAGGAGCTGATTTGGTGCGTGCTGAAGGTTTTCCACGGCATGCTTTGGTCTGTGAACGCCATACAGGAGCGGGTTTGACGTTAAAACAGATTCTGGAAAGGAACCTTCCTGTACCTCATCGAGAAATGGTTCCTGTCAGTTTGGAAGAACAATTGATTTGTTTCGCCGATAAGTTTTTTTCTAAAACTCATCTTGACCGTGAAAAAAGTGTTGAGAAGGCCAGAATAAGCATTGAAAAACATGGTGAAGAGGGACTTGTACGTTTTGATCATTGGTGTGAACTCTTCTTATAGTCTTAAAAAATAATTAAAACAAGGAGTTATAGCATTTATTTGCGTGAGATTGCTTACTTTTGCAACGCACTATTCCCTAAATAGATAATGACATCATTTAAACGAACCACATATTTATTTTTTACCGTATTTTTGTTCGGAATCTTTTGTTCCTTTTATGCTGAGGCTCAGCGTGTGAGAGGGAAAAGAGCACGTATCGACTCTGTCAATCAAAAGTATGCTGAAAAAAACAAACTCGATTCTTTAAAAGTGGATTCATTAGCTGTAGATACATTGGCTGCCGACTCTACACGGAAGAAAGATGCTTTGGATGCGCCTGTAGTGTATGAGGCAAATGATTCTATTGTTTTCACAAAAGAAGGTTTCGCACATCTTTACGGACAAGGTAAAGTGAATTATCAGCGTATAGAACTGACGTCTGGGGTGATCACCATGAACATGGACAGCAATACCGTACATGCTCGTGGAAAGGTAGATACCGCAGGGGTTGAGACTGAACTCCCTGTCTTTAAGGACGGTGAAACTCCTTATGAGTCGAAGGTGATGCGTTATAACTTCAAAACTAAGAAAGGGTTTATCAATAGCATTGTTACTCAGCAGGGTGAAGGATATGTAACCAGTGAAAATGCGAAAAAAGGAGCGAATGATGAAATCTTTATGCAGCATGGTAAGTATACTACTTGTGATAGTGATCATCCGCATTTTTATCTGAAACTTTCAATGGCTAAGGTAAAGCCTAAGAAGAATGTGGTCTTTGGACCAGCCCAGCTTGTGGTGGAAGATGTTCCATTGCCTATTGCCGTTCCTTTCGGTTTCTTCCCGTTTAGCAGTAGTTATTCTTCTGGTTTTATTATGCCAACGTATGGTGATGAAATGAACCGAGGATTCTATCTGCGTGATGGTGGTTATTATTTTGCCATTAGTGACAAGATGGACCTGAAGCTTTTAGGTGAAATCTTTACCAAAGGTTCGTGGGGACTTTCTGCTGCTTCCAACTATAATAAGCGATATAAGTACAGCGGTTCTTTCAATGCCAGTTATTTGGTTACTAAATTAGGTGAAAAGAACATGCCGGATTATAATGTGTCGAAAGACTTCCGTATCCAATGGAGTCATCGTCAGGATCCGAAGGCAAATCCGAACAGCTCTTTTGCAGCCAGCGTGAACTTTTCTACCAGTAGCTATGACCGTTCTACTTTGAGCAGTTTGTATAACCCGCAGCGGTATGCACAAAATACAAAGGCTTCCAGTGTGAGCTATTCGCGTAATTTCCCAAAGATAGGTTTGAATATCTCGGGTGCGTTCAATATTACCCAAAATACGCGTGACTCTTCTTTAAGTATGACTTTGCCTGACTTGAATATTACGTTGAACCGTATTTATCCGTTCAAGCGTAAAAAATCATCGGGCGATCATTGGTATGAGAAGATTTCCTTGCAGTATACGGGTAACTTGACCAATAAGATACATACTAAGGATAATCTGCTCTTCAAAACCCCGTTGACACAATGGGAAAACGGCATGCAGCATATAATTCCGGTTTCGGCTACATTCAATTTGTTCAAGTACCTCAATGTTGTGTCTACATTCAAATATACCGAACGCTGGTATTTGAATAAGGTAAAACAGAGCTACGATCCGAGTGTCAGAGGAGACCATATCCGTAGGGATACCATTAACGGCTTCAATCGTGTATACGACTATAATCTTTCGTTGCAGGTGAATACGAAGTTGTATGGTATGTATAAGCCGTTGTTTATGAAGAAGAAGGAAATCCAGATTCGTCATGTATTTACTCCGGCTATAAATTATACTTATACTCCGAATTTCGGAACCAAACGTTTTGGCTATTATGATACGTATACGTATACCGATGAACATGGAGAGGTGCGTACGGTAGAATATTCTCCTTATCAGAATTTTGTGTACGGCGTTCCAGGCAAGCAGATGTCACAGAACATTTCATTCACGATAGATAATAACGTTGAAATGAAGATGAAGTCTGATCGGGATACGACCGGTTATCGTAAAATCAGTCTGATTGACCAGTTGGGAGCTCAGCTGTCGTATGATATGGCTAATGACCGCTGGAGTGATTTGAGTATGAATCTTCGCTTGAAGTTGTCCAAATCATATACTTTCAATATGAATGCTTCGTTTGCTACGTATGCTTATAAGTTTGATGAGAACGGCAATGTAGTGGTAGGCGATCGTACTGAATGGTCATACGGACGATTCGGTCGTTTCCAGGGATATAGCGGTTCTTTCTCTTACACCTTGAATAACGATACCTTCAAGAAATGGTTCGGTAAAGGAGATGATAAAGATAAAGAGAAAGACAAGAAGAATAAGAATGAGGAGGATGAAGAGGATGAAGACGATATAAATAGCGACAACAAGTCCAACATGCGTAAGACTGAATCCGCTACAGTCAGTCCTGACGGTTATTTGGCATTCAAATTCCCTTGGAGTGTCAGTTTGAGTTATAGTTATAGTATTCGTGAAGATAAGCGCAATCCCAAAAAAATCAATATCAAGAAGATGCGTTATCCTTATATGCTGACTCATTCCTTGAATATTTCGGGTAACTTTAAAATCGGTAGCCGTTGGAATATGAACTATTCAACCGGTTATGATTTCAATGCTAAAGAACTGTCCATGACTACCATGAATATAACACGTGACTTGCACTGCTTCAATATGTCTTGTGGTTTGGTATTTGGTCCGTTTACATCATATAACTTCTCAATCCGTGCCAATTCTTCAATGTTGACCGATGCATTGAAATGGGATCAGCGTAGTAATACCGGAAGCTCGGTGAAGTGGTATTGATGTATTGTGGTATGTCTCGTAAGGACTTGCCGTTTTTAGTTGGTCAGACTTTTTATGCATATATTTAAAATCCAGCCAATGCGTTGGTATAAATGTTATTATGAACGTATTAATAGAAGAAACATGGAAGAGGGCTTTAAGTGATGAGTTTGACAAGGATTACTTTGTACGTCTCACCGATTTTGTTCGTCAAGAGTACAAGTCCACTATGGTATATCCTCCCGGAAAACTGATATTTAATGCTTTTAATCTTTGTCCTTTTGATAAGGTGAAAGTCGTTATTATCGGACAAGATCCGTATCATGGACTCGGACAGGCTCATGGCTTGTGCTTTTCAGTAAATGATGGAGTGGCAATGCCACCTTCTTTGCAGAATATTTTCAAGGAAATTCAAAATGATTTGGGTATTCCTGTACCTTCTACCGGTAATTTGACCCGTTGGGCAGAGCAAGGAGTCTTGCTGTTGAATGCTACGCTTACCGTGCGTGCTCATTTGGCTGGTTCGCATCAGCGTAGAGGATGGGAAGAGTTTACAGATGCAGTTATTCGCAAATTGGCTGAAGAACGTGAACACTTGGTCTTTATCTTGTGGGGATCTTATGCACAAAAAAAAGGAGCTTTTATTGACCGCAGCCGGCATTTGGTATTGACATCCGTTCACCCGTCACCTTTGTCTGCTTATAATGGATTTTTTGGAAATCATCATTTCAGCAGAACGAATGCCTATCTTCAAGAACACGGAGAACAACCTATTGCTTGGTAAGTATCATAATTTTCCCTCATCCTACCTTTCTTGGCTTCAATGAAGAATAGGGTGAGGGAAAATTATGATATTATATCAGAGGGATGCCCAGCATTTTACATTCTTTTCGCATCTCTTCAGGCCAGATGCTGGCTTGAATTTCTCCGATGTGAGCTTTTTTCAGGTAGAGCATACACAGTCGTGACTGTCCTATACCTCCTCCGATGCAGAGAGGCAGTTCGTCGTTCATCATGCGTTTATGGAAATAGAGCTGCAAACGTTCTTTTTGGTTTGTCAGTTCCAGTTGGCGAAGCATGGCCTCTTTGTCTACACGTATTCCCATAGAGGAGAGTTCTACAGCTCGATCCAGCACTTCATTCCAAATCAGCAGGTCACCGTTCAATCCCGGTAAGCCGGTAGATGGATCCATGGTTGACCAATCGTCATAGTCAGGAGCTCGTAAATCATGCGGTTCACCATTGCTTAATTGGCCTCCGATACCTATGATAAAGACTGCTCCATATTTTCTGGTGATCAAGTCTTCCCGTTCCTTGGCTGTCTTGTGGGGATAGAGTTGTAGCAGTTCCTCTGCATGGATGAAATGAATTTCCTTGGGTAAAAAAGGTTCGATTTGAGGATACATTTCGCATACCATGTATTCTGTACGGTACATTGCAGAGTAGATACGGGTTACTATATCCTTTAAAAAATGAACTGTGCGTTGATTGGGGGTGATGACTCGTTCCCAATCCCACTGGTCGACATATAAAGAATGGAGATTGCCCAATTCTTCATCGGCACGGATGGCATTCATGTCGGTATAAATGCCATATCCCGGTTCAATATGATAATCGGCCAATGTTACGCGTTTCCATTTGGCCAAAGAATGTACGACCTCTGCTTTTTGGTCGCCCAAGTCTTTGATAGGGAAAGAAACGGCGCGCTCCACTCCGCTTAAATCATCGTTGATACCAGTTCCCTTCAGGACAAATAAAGGAGCTGTAACTCGACGTAGACGTAGTTCGGACGATAGGTTCTGCTGGAAAAATTCTTTGATTTGTTTGATCCCAAGCTCGGTCTGTTTCATGTCTAACAAAGCATGATAGTGGCTGGGTCTTATAAGGTAACTCATGGTGATAAATCTGTTTATATATAATTTATGAAGGCAAAGTTAATTATTTGAAGTGATAATGCAACTAAAAATAAATATTGTTTTGTCAAAATGCTATATATATAGCTTGATTGATGGAATTGTGATAGATACGATGACAGGGAGTGAAAAAAGATGAGATATTTTTTTTCATGAAAATTGGTACTGTTGACGATTAATTTGTATTTTTGCATTGCATCAGAAAGAAATTTCATGAATATGCGCTCGTAGTTCAATGGATAGAATAATGGATTCCGGTTCCATCGATTGGGGTTCGACTCCCCACGGGCGTACTAATAAGGCGCGGAGACGCGGTAGGTACATATTACGTGCTAACCGAGTTGCCGTGCCTTTTTATTTAATAAATATCTTATATTTAAAATTATGAAGTATACATTTGAAATCTGTGCTAATTCTGCTGAAAGCTGTCTGGCTGCACAAGAAGGTGGAGCTCAGCGTGTAGAGTTGTGTGCTGCTATGCCAGAAGGAGGAACCACTCCTTCTTTGGGTGAGATCAAGCTGGCTCGTAAACTGATTGACATTCGTTTGCATGTGATTATCCGTCCCCGTGGAGGTGATTTCTTATATTCGCCCTTGGAACTGGATATTATGGAAGAAGATATCCGTGCAGCTCGTGAGGCTGGTGCCGATGGAGTTGTATTCGGTTGTTTGACACCGGACGGAGAATTGGATATGCCTGCCATGACACGTTTGATGAAGGCTTCCGAAGGAATGGCGGTAACTTTCCACCGTGCCTTTGATTACGTGAAAGATCCCAAGCGTGTGATGGAAACTTTGATAGAGATGGGAGTTGACCGTATCTTGACATCCGGTCAGCAGCCGGCAGCCATCAAAGGTGCTGCTCTTTTGGCGGAATTGGTTCAGCAGGCTGCGGGGCGCATCATCATTATGCCGGGCTGTGGCGTGAATGAATCCAATATTGCCGAATTGGCACGTATTACCGGTGCTTCTGAATTCCATTTCTCTGCAAGAGAAAATAAAGAAAGCCGGATGCAGTTGCGCAATCCGGCTTTATCTATGGGAGGTTCAGTTCAAATAGATGAATATGTTCATCCCGTTACCACGGCTTCACGTGTTAGAAAGACGATTCTTTCTATTTCAGACCATGAATAACGTGAATCATCTGTTCTCCTAATCCAATGGTGTAACCATGTGATTCGAAGACGATTCGATTGAATGTGTCACCGATAATCACTACTGGCAATTGACCGCCTTTAGTCAGTTTCATGTTTTCAACTATCTCCTTACGGATCTTACCATCGGTATCAATGCCGTAGGTGATAGTTGAAGGCAAATTCGGGAAGTGTTTGCTGTCAAACTTAGCATATGATTCTTTGTCGGTGAAGAGTAAGATCATCTTGCGTCCCCACTTTTCGAAATCTGCTTTTTTCACTTCAATGTCTTTCAAGGCATGGTTGGTAGGTTCTTGGTTTACACCTAAGACTGCAACTACATAATAGCCTCTTCCGGTTGTATTCAACACTGATGTTTCTTTATTCTGTTTAACGTCAAAATAAGTCAGTTCAGAGTTGAATTGTCCGATAACCTGAATATCTTTTGCATTTTCTCTCATCACCAGGTCGAGAGTTGTTGTTTCTCCTTCTGTGACATTGAAGAAACTGATGTTGCTCAATACACCGCCATTTGCCATACGGCTACCAGATACTAACATGTAGTAACCTGCTTCAATAGGAGTTCCTTTTTTGAAGATTGAATTCCAAGTAGAACCTTCTGGATAGCTCAACAAATGGAATGTACCGTTCTCAAACTTCGAGATACTGAAGTGAGAATAGTATTTAGGATCGCTCAAGCGTTGGATGGGTTTATAGGTCAATTTCAACGTGCCTTCTGACGGTTTGCTTATCGCAGCTTCAGCAGCTTCAAACTTAACTTGAACGCGTTCATTGTTGGCCATGTAGTAAATGTTGTTGTTTACTTGATCTTGCCATGCTTCAATGTTCAAGCTTCTGGCTACGGCAACGAAGAAGATGTCACGTGATTTTTGATCGATTACGCGGCTTTTCCAAGTTCCTTCCGGTGAAGTGAATGTTGAACCAGTATTCAAATCATCGCGAACGGACAAGTTCTTTTTACACCATTCTACCAAGTTCTGCGGATTCTTCTTGAACAGTTCGGCCAAGTCGGCAGGGATGTTCTTTTGGAAGAATGAACGGTAAGGAGTAAGCAGTTCCAATGCGATGCGTGGAGCCAAAACTTTTTCTACATCTGCATCGTCTGGCGTATTGTACAAGTGGTCTTCCAAAACATTGCATGGAGTGTCTCTCAAGTCTTTGTCTGTTACTGTACCTAAAAGAGCCAAAGCACGTTCTCCTTTGTTCTTCGCAACTGCATTTTTCAAGAATTGCATGATGTCGGCATAATTGCCTCGTGATTTGACGATGAAGGTAGCTACCTTTTGAGCATCCAAATTCAATTCTTTGCCGAATGCTTCAGCCTTTTCTGCGGTTGGGAAACTTGCTACGTATGCATTACGGATAGCATCTTCTTCGCTCATGCGACGTGTATTTTCCGCACGCTGCTCTTTGGTGACTTCAGGAGCATTTAAGTTTTCTACAGGAGGAATCATATCCAAAGCTTCTGAGAATACTTCGCCTGACTGGTGGTTCAATACGATGGTCTTTTCTGCATCTTTGCCAAATGACACTTTGGTATAGCCGAATTTATCTTTATCGCTTGCAACTACCAACATGTCGCCCAAGCCAGATTTCAATGTAGCTTGACCTTTACCATCGGTGTTTTTGCGAGAAACAGTAAAGAATTCTGCGTAGTTGTAAACTTTGAATTCGATATTGGTATTTACGATTGGACGTCCTTTCTCGTCGGTGACAGTGATGGTGGAGTTGGCACTCTTTGCATAATTGTCAATGATGTTGATTTCTGTATAGTTGGCTGTTTGTTGCATAACGTCCTCAGGACCGTTGTATGCTCCGAAAACCTTTGTATGCATCAGCATACCACGGCTTGCAGGGGCGTTGAACCAACCTAGGTTAAGAACTGGTTCAGGTTCGCAGGCACCTAAGAAGAACCATTTGCCGTCTACCCATGCTTCTACCCATGCATGATTGTCGTCTGTATGTGCCCAACGTGGAGTATATACCTGACGTGCTGGAATGCCAACTGCACGCAAGGCAGCTACTAAGAAGGTTGATTCTTCACCGCAACGTCCATAAGCTGTTCTTACAGATGCCAAAGGGGCACTGGTACGATTGTCGGATGGGGTATAAACCACTTTTTCATGGCACCAATGATTGACTTCCAATACCGCATCGTGCATGGAAAGATTTTTTACACGCTCCCAAAGTTCCTTGCTGAAAACTTCACGAGAGTTGTCCATATTTTCATTGTTGATACGGATAGGCAATACGAAGTGACGGAATATGAGGTCTGGAATATTCTTGCCCCAAGTGGATTCTTTGCGTGTAGCCAAAGAGAGACGGACGTTGTTCAAGAAAAACTCCCCTGAATAGTCTGCAATGTCTGTCAATGGCATGTAAGCGTAAAGAAACTTCAAAGCTTCCTGTTCTTCGACAGTCAATTTTTGGTTAAACACAGAGAAAAGGTCTCCATGAGACAGCACTTGTTGCTTGTCCTGGAAATCATTTTCGACTTTTGTACGGAAATCAGCTTCTTTTATGAAATGATCTGAAGAACATCCCCAAAAGCTGAATGCACTTGCTAAACAAGCGGCAAAAATAAACTTTTTAATCATAGTAGGTTTTGAGTAAAATTAATTTTGTGGTTAAAGATACGAAGAAAGATTCGACCTCTTGTAGAAATTGTTGCGAAAAATGTCTTTTTTTTGATACTTTTAATGCCAATTCTTCGGATTTTGAGGAGTTCTTTTACAAAGCCGGTTGGGTGGAAAATGAATCTCTATTTTTTAGTTTAAAAGATTTTACTTATTTTTACTTCGTAAAATGGAATACTATATTCTTTGAACCGGATTGGAAGTCTTGAACTTGCTATGAACATGCGTGGAAGGAGACTGAAAAGAGGGGTAATGGGGATATCTTACCGTTGAATTTTTAATTTTTAAACAGATACATTTATGAATCCTTTTTCTAAAAACATGTTGTTAGGAATGTCGTTGGCTGGTTTGCTGGCTGCATCCTGCACTCATCAAACGGCAGTGGCTGATTATCAGATCGTACCGTCTCCGTTGGAAATCTCTTCTGCTCATCAGACAGCATTCTTATTGAAGAATGGCGTATCGGTATGTTATCCGGCCGGAAATGAAATGATGAAGAAGAATGCTGAATTCTTGGCTGGCTACATCAAAGAACAGACTGGTATCGAATTGAATGTCAAAGAAGGGGAGGGAGCGAAAGGAAAAATCGTTTTGTCCTTGGGACTATCGGAGGAAAATCCTGAAGCTTATCTCTTGAAAGTTACCGGTGACCAGGTTACCATCAGTGCACCGTCGGAAGCCGGAGTCTTTTATGGAATCCAGACTCTCCGTAAATCAATAGCTGTTTCTCAGGGAACGGATGTGGAACTTCCTGCAGTGGAAATAGCAGACAAACCTCGTTTCAGTTATCGTGGTATGATGTTGGATGTAGGTCGACACTTCTTTACTATGGATGAAATCAAGACTTATATTGATATGTTAGCTTTGCATAATGTGAACCGTTTTCACTGGCATCTTTCAGAAGACCAAGGCTGGCGTATTGAAATCAAGAAATATCCTAAACTGACCGAAATCGGTTCTAAGCGTAAGGAAACGGTAATCGGTCATAACTCAGGTAAATATGACGGTATTCCTTACGGTGGTTTCTATACTCAAAAACAAGCAAAAGAAATTGTAGCTTATGCTGCTGAACGTTATATCACTGTAGTTCCGGAAATAGACCTTCCTGGACACATGCAGGCTGCTTTGTCTGCATATCCTGAATTTGGCTGTACAGGCGGTCCGTATGAAGTGTGGACTCAATGGGGCATTTCAGACAATGTGCTTTGTGCGGGTAATGATAAGGCTATTCAGTTTGTAAGAGACGTCTTGGACGAGATTATAGGCATTTTCCCTTCCACTTATATTCATGTAGGTGGTGATGAATGTCCGAAGACTCAATGGGCGACTTGTCCGAAATGTCAGGCTCGTATTAAAGCGCTGGGCTTGAAGTCGGATAAGAAACATACCAAGGAAGAGCGTTTGCAGAGTTACGTGATTCATGCTGCAGAAGAATTCTTGAATTCTAAAGGCCGTCAGATGATAGGCTGGGATGAAACACTTGAAGGAGGTCTGGCTCCGAATGCGACTGTAATGTCTTGGCGTGGCGAAGCTGGTGGTATTGAAGCGGCTCGTTTGAATCACGACGTGGTAATGACGCCGAATACTTATGTCTATTTTGACTACTATCAGGCTATCGACAAGGATGCTGAACCTTTGGCTATCGGTGGGTATTTGCCTATGGAAAGAGTGTACAGTTATAACCCTATGCCGAAAACTTTGACAGCGGAAGAGCAAAAACATATCATTGGTGTTCAGGCGAATGTTTGGACAGAATATATGCCTACATTCAGTCAGGTACAGTACATGGTTCTTCCTCGTATCGCCGCTTTGTGTGAAACTCAATGGTGCGAACAGAGCAAGAAGAATTACGAACAGTTCTTGCAGCGTGTTCCTCGTTTAATTGAAATCTATAAATTGAAGGGATGGAACTATGCAACTCATATTTATGACGTAAATCTGAAACTTACTCCGAATACTGAAAAGGGAATCATGGAGGCTAAAGCTAGCACTATCGACAATTCTCCGATTTATTATACCTTGGACGGTTCTGAACCTACGGCTCAGTCACAGAAATATTCTGGTCCTATCCAGATTGACAAACCGGTTGTATTGCGTACCGTTGCTATTCGTCCAGAAGGTGCAACACGCATCACTAAGGATGTGATTGATTTCAGCAAATCTTCTATGAAGCCGATAACCATGTTGCAGCCGATTAATGAACAGTATAAATTTGAGGGTGCTTCAGTCTTGAATGATGGTATGAAAGGAAATCACAACTATAAGACAGGTCGTTGGATTGCATTCAATGGCAATGATATGGAAGCGGTCATTGATTTGTTGGAGCCCACTGAAATTTCTTCTATGGTTTTGAATACTTGCGTAGAAAAAGGAGATTGGGTATTTGATGCCCGTGGCATTACTGTTTTGGTATCGGATGATAACAAGACCTTTAAGGAAGTTGCTTCTGAATCTTATCCTGTGATGAAGGAAACAGATCCGAACCAGATTTATACCCATGAGTTGAAGTTCACTCCTGTTAAGACACGTTATGTAAAAGTGAAAGCTTTGAGCGAACGTACTATTCCTGCATGGCATCAAGGCCATGGTGGCGTAGGATTCTTGTTTGTAGATGAAATTTCTTTGTATTGATTGTACTATGGCAAGTTTGTTATCAAAGGTAATGTTTGGTGCTTCGTTTGTTTTGGCAGGCACCCAATTGGCAGGATGTGATTCTACTCCTGAAGAAGGTTCTTTGGACATCACTCCGATACCATCGGAGGTTGTCTGGCAGAAAGGTTCGTTCCGCTTGAGCGCATCGGATAAACTTTATATTGATGCTCCTGAAGAAGACAGAGCGATATTGGGAGCTTATATGCAGGCTTCGCCTTTGAAACTGCAGTTGGCTGATGAAAAGACTGCTGATCAAGGGATCGTTCTTCGTCAGGTCAAGACGTTGGAGGGAATCACTTCACCAGAAGGTTATGTGTTGCGTTCCAATTCAAAAGGAGTGCAGATTGAAGCTTTGTCTGGTGCCGGCTTGTTTTATGGTTTGCAGTCTCTTTTGCAGATGGCTGATGATGGCGAATCTATTCCTGCTGTAGAAATTAAGGATGAGCCGCGTTTCAATTATCGTGGTATGATGTTGGATGTGTCTCGTCACTTTTTCAGTAAGGAATTTGTGAAAAAGCAGATTGATATCTTAGCTTACTACAAGATCAATCGTCTTCATTTGCATCTTACCGATGCTGCCGGCTGGCGCATTGAAATAAAGAAATACCCTCGACTTACTGAATTTGCCGCTTGGCGTCCATCGGCTGTATGGAAACCTTGGTGGTTTGGTGACCGTAAATATTGCGAACAGAATGATCCGAGAGCAAAGGGGGGATTTTATACCCAGGATGATATCCGTGAAATCGTGGCTTATGCCGCTCAGCATTATATTACCGTCATTCCAGAAATCGAGATGCCGGGACACTCTGAGGAAGTTACTACGGCCTACCCAGAACTGTCATGTACCAATGAGCCTTATAAGCAGGGAAGTTTCTGTGTAGGTAATGAAAAGACTTTTGAATTCTTGGAAAATGTTCTTTTGGAAGTGATGGAACTTTTCCCGTCAAAATACATTCATATCGGCGGTGATGAAGCAGGTAAGGGAGCTTGGAAAGTCTGCCCGAAGTGCCAGGCTCGCATGAAGAAAGAAGGTCTGAAGAATGTGGAAGAACTGCAGAGTTATCTCATCAAACGTATGGAACGTTTCTTGAACGAACACGACCGTAATTTGTTGGGATGGGATGAAATATTGGAAGGTGGATTGGCTCCGAACGCCACTGTTATGTCTTGGCGTGGTACGGAGGGTGGCTTGAAGGCCATTCATGCGGGACACCATGCCATCATGACTCCCGGTGAATTCTGTTACTTGGATGCTTATCAGGATGCTCCATCTTCACAGCCGGAAGCTATCGGAGGTTATCGTACTTTGGAAAAAGTATATAGCTATAATCCGATACCTGATTCGTTGACCATAGAAGAAAGAAGATTGATGCATGGGGTACAGGGCAATCTGTGGACAGAATATGTTCCAACTCCTGAACATGCTGAATACATGCTTTATCCTCGTATGATTGCCATTGCTGAAGTGGCTTGGTCAAAGCAGGAAAATCGTTCATGGCCGGATTTCAAAGAACGTGCTCTGAATATTGTGGAGGAGTTGAAGCAGAAAGGATATCATCCTTTTGACTTGAAGAATCAGATTGGTGACCGCGAAGAATCGAAAGCTCCTATCCAGCACTTGGCTTTGAATAAGAAGGTGCGTTATGTGGCAGCTGCATGGTCAAATTATCCAGCCAACGGTGAGGCTACTTTGACGGATGGTATTCGTGGAAACTGGACTTACCAGGATAAATGCTGGCAGGCTTTCATTTCCAAGAAAGGGGTTGATGTAATCATTGACTTGGAAAAAGAAATGGATGTGAAGTCTATTGGAGCTGACTTCATGCAAGCTTCAGGAGCAGATGTCTTTATGCCGGGAAAGATTATTATCTCTGTCTCTGCAGATGATAAGGAATATACCCAATTGGCCGAAATAGATAATAAGGTATCTCGTGATGGAGGTATCGCTTTCAAGAATTTCGGATGGGAAGGTAAAACGAAAGCTCGTTACGTCCATTATCAGGCATTGCCAAGCAAGGAACTTGGTGGTGTTTTATTCGTAGATGAGATTGTCGTTAAATAACGAAATGGCTCATTGTGACGGATGGACTCTTTTTTTTGATTACTAACACGATTCTGGCAGATCGACCTCTGCCGGAATCACTATGAATAACAAATGATGAAAAAATTATTTTTAGCATCTCTTTTCGTCTGTAATGCAGCGGTTGCTTTGTTTGCTCAAGAGCCTGCTGATTACGTGAATCCATTTGTGGGTACTACCAATTTCGGTACGACCAATCCAGGTGCAGTAGTTCCACAAGGAATGATGTCGGCGACACCTTTTAATGTAATGGGGTCTGCTGAAAACAAGTTTGATAAAGATAAACAGTGGTGGTCAACTCCGTATGAGGTGAATAACAAATACCTGACCGGTTTCGCTCATGTCAATTTGAGTGGGGTGGGATGTCCAGATATGGGTTCTCTTCTCTTGATGCCTACTACCGGTAAATTGAATGTGGATTACCGTTCTTATGGAAGTGAATATACCGATGAAATGGCAACTCCTGGTTATTACACGAATCTTCTGACTAAATATGGTATTCGCTGTGAAATGACCGCTACTGCACGTACCAACCGTGCCCGCTTTACTTTTCCACAAGGCCAGGCTAATCTGCTGATGAACTTGGGCGAAGGATTGACCAACGAAAGCGGTGCTACGGTACGTTTTGTAAACGAACGTGAAATAGAAGGTTCTAAATTGTTAGGTACATTCTGCTATACAGCAGATGCGGTATTCCCCATCTATTTCGTGATGCGTATCAACAAGGCTCCACAAGAACGTGGCTATTGGAAAATGCAGCGTGAGATGCAGGCTGAGGCTGCTTGGGATGCCCATGCAGGTTCATACAAGCTCTACAAGTCATACTTGAAGGATATGAGTGGAGATGACATCGGCTCTTGGTTCTCATTTGACACTGAAGAAGGAGAACAAGTAGAAGTAAGCATCGGTGTTTCTTTTGTGAGCATTGAAAATGCACGTTTGAATTTGAATACGGAACAGCCAGAAGGTACTACCTTTGAACAGATTCGTAAAGATGCTCGTGCAAAATGGAATGATGATTTGGGTAGAATTCTCGTTGAAGGAGGTACTAAATCTCAGAAGAGCGTATTTTATACTGCCTTGTACCATGCTTTGATTCATCCGAATGTATTGCAGGATGTAAACGGACAATATCCTCAAATGGAAGGCAATGAAATTCTGACAACGAATCATAACCGCTATACTGTCTTCTCTTTGTGGGACACTTACCGTAATGTACACCAGCTGTTTACTTTGGTATATCCAGAACGTCAGATGGATATGATTCATACCATGATGGGTATGTATAAGGAACACGGATGGTTCCCGAAATGGGAGTTGTATGGTCGTGAGACTTATACAATGGAAGGAGACCCTTCTATTCCTGTGATTGTGGATTCTTGGATGAAAGGCTTGCGTGGCTTTGACATCAATTTGGCTTATGAAGGCATGTACAAGTCGGCTACAACTCCAGGAAAGGATAACTTGATGCGTCCAGATAACGATCCCTATATGGAACGAGGTTATTGTCCGATGGAGTCTCAGTTCGATAATTCTGTATCTCATGCATTGGAGTATTATATCGCTGATTATTCACTTTCTACTTTAGCTCAGGCTTTGGGAAAGAAAGAAGATGCAAAATTGTTCTTCAATCGTTCAATGGGATACAAGCACTATTATTGCAAAGAATTCGGTACTTTGCGTCCTATCAAACAGTCGGGTGAATTCTATTCTCCATTTGATCCGCTGCAAGGAGCGAACTTCGAACCTTCTCCTGGTTTCCACGAAGGTAATGCTTGGAATTATACTTTCTATGTACCTCATGATATCAAAGGTTTGATGAAGTTGATGGGCGGTCAGAAACGTTTCGTGAACAAGCTTCAGATGGTATTTGATAAAGGTTATTACGACCCAGCTAATGAGCCAGATATTGCTTATCCATATTTGTTCACTTATTGCAAGGGTGAGGAATGGCGTACCCAGAAATTGGTCAAGGAATTATTGGCTAAGCATTTTACAGACAAACCAAATGGCTTGCCAGGTAATGAAGATGCTGGTACGATGTCGGCTTGGGCTATCTTCAGTATGATGGGATTGTATCCTGATTGTCCGGGTGTTCCTGAGTATTCATTGACTACTCCGACTTTTGATAAGGTGACTATCAAATTAGATCCGAAATATTGGGATAAGGAAGAATTGGTAATCCGTAAAGAAGGAGGAGATGGCTATATTGATGCTATTCGTTTGAATGGCAAGAAATACGGAAAGTATCGCATCTCTCATAAAGATTTGATTCATGGAAGCGAACTTGTGTTCCACTGTAAATAAGACACCGTTCACAAGAGGGTGTAAATGAGAAAACAGGATTCAGATAGACTTTTTATATCTGGATCCTGTTTTTTTTTATAAAGGATAAATTGATTCCTAACCAAGCTCCGGTTAGGAATCGGTTGTACCCATTTCTTTTCAATCTCTATCAAGGAAGGTTAGACTGGCTTTCCTGAAAAGCTGCTTTCCGTAAGTTCATACGATAAGGCTTTTCCTTAATAATCCAATAGAGAGTCATTCTTGTATTTGTTCCTTTAAGTATTTATCTGCCGACGTATGTCAGCAGATAAATGGATGGATATACTATAACTGCCCTTCGAAGGTCAGACAATGAACATTCGGAGGGCATTAAAAATAAGGTATTTATAGACGGCTTTTATTAAGGTATTGGACCGTCATTTTGTGGAAATTCAGTAGCGGTGAGTCAGTTGATTTTAGTCTTGGATGGCATTATCTGTAAGTCTGAATCTTTTTTCAACGAGTCTTTATTTGATCGAGAGGCTATTTCTTTTTCTTTCTTTACGCTCTATTCCGAATAATTTACGGAAGAAACGTACAAAGCCTTTCGGACGTTTCTTGACCTCTGCCTGAACTTCTCTGTTGACCGATGTGCTGTCTGAAAGAAGTTGTTCGTTCTTCAGGTTTACATTCTTCAAACTGTCTGCGATTGACTGAATCTGCTGAGCCTTTACTTTCACGCTGTCGATGGTCATGCTGTCCAGTAGAGTGCTGTCCAATGGAATGCTGTCGAGCTTGGTTCTCAAAGGAAGAGAGTTCACTTTTAAGCTGTCCATGGCCAAACGTGCGTTATTGGTTGTAATACTGTCTTTTTGAGCAAGGACAGGCTTAGGTATTTTAAAGGATACCGGCAAGGAATATTTGCATCGTACAGCATTTCCATAATCGGAAGCAGGAATCCATGACGGCATTTCTCTGATTGCTCTTACAGCGGCAGAGTCCAATGAGGCTTCGAGGTGTCTGACAACACGTGCGTTGCTTATTTCCCCTTCTTTTTCGACAATGAATTGCACTACTACCACGCCTTCTATTTGGGCTTCTTTTGCCTTCTTTGGATATTCCAAATGGTGATCGAGGTATTCTCTATAGGCTTTCATTCCCCCAGGAAAAGAAGGCATTTTCTCTACGCTGGAATAAACCTTCTGCTGTCCTTTCGCCTGCATGACGACAAGGGTACCTTCTTCTTCGGGAGTGAAGAAATGTTGGATAGGAAAAGATTGGTTGGTCATTCCGTCAGCACGAATGACGACGGGATGGTTGAAATCAGCTTCAATTTTAAACAGGCCAATTTCATCCGTATAGGTAACTCTTCCGGTTCCTTGAATGCTTATTGTTGCTCCTTCTACAGGTTCTCCATCAGTATCTTTTACTATACCCTCAATGGGGAACAGCTGGTTCGTCCGTTTGTAGTTCTGAATATCTTCTTGGCTGTCGAGGTAGAACGTTTGCTCTGCTTGTTCTTGATTCAGCAGGAGGGTCTTGACCGATTGTTTCGTTTGATGGTTGAAATAGAATTCTGCGGTTTTATTGTATGACTTCTTGTTGCGTTCGAATGTGATGACTCCATTAGAATCGGCAGCATATTTACTGCTTTCGTACTTGATTTTTACGAATACATCCGTTTGAGGTTCTCCTGTAGCTTTCAGAAGAGTAAACGTATAGGTTGTCTTGTCGTCACCGTGCAGAGAGGAGGTAACAGCTTCCCCTTTTATCGGTAAGAGTGAGCATATACAGAACCAAAGAACAAGTGTTGGAAATAAATGGATTTTACGTTTCATAAATACAAAAAAATCAGCTTTGCACCTGCAAACAGATGCAAAGCTTTATGGTGAATTAGGAATGCCTATTTATTCAGCCTTGTTGTTGAACAAACAATATTTAGGTTTCTTCTCGATTGAATTAAAAAGTACTTTACTTTCTTTCATGGCTCTTGACATCTTTTCGACGGGTGGTGGAGTGGGGAAGATACCGTTGGCCATGTGATAAAGCACGGGGACCATCAATTCGTCTTTTTCATCACCTAAAGGAGCCAAAGGTCCTGTAAGGTTTTCTTTAATGGTAAAATCAGGTTTCAGTCCTTCGGTGAAATAATCTCCGAAATCTTCAGAATTGCTGAGTGCTGCAGTGGTAAGCCACAATTGGATTTGTGGGGCTCTGCTATCCATGAAAGATTGTTGAGCTACATTCTTTCCGTAGGTATTGGTACCCACTTGGAATAAATTTCCCTTCAAATAAGGACGCAAACCGTTGATTACAATTTCAGAAGCAGAAGCCGTATTGTCTGTGGTCAGCACATACAAGTTCTGGTATTGGATAGGCGATGCAGCACCCAATAAGGAAGGTTCCAAATTGTAGCTGTCAGTACGGTTGATCTTGTCGTTGAATTTCATCTGCAAGAAAGGATGTCCCAAAGCCGAAGCAGGAGCAAGGTTACTGCATAAAACCTGAGAAGTCATTACATAACCACCCGGATTATATCTCAAGTCGAGGATAACGTCATCAAAATGTACGGTTTCCATTTGAGCAAACAACTCTTTCAACTGTTTTTCATCCTCGCCGAATTCGTTGTACAGAATATAGAAAGCTTTTCTGCTGCCACTTGTAATGAGTTGAGTTTTCAACAGATTATTCTGAGCGACCGGGCGAGGTGCAGGCATTTGTACGACTTGCAAAGTGTCAATCTCTTTTCCGTTGAAGCTGCCTAAGGTGAACTGACAAGCTTGTTGAGGCTCGCTGATATACGTGTGGTATGAATTACTGTTTATCTTTTTCCCATTGATGGCGATAATCCAATCACCGCGTTTCAAGTTGACTTCTTCTGCGGGAGAATCCTTTTGTGTATAGATGATTCTAACGGCTTCTGCACCATTCGGCAAGCGAATCAAAGCACTCTCTATGCCAAAAGAAGGAAGCGGATTATCGAGTGAACGTTGAGATGGAAAAATAGAATCAGCATGTGAAAATGCATATCCTTTTTTTTGATCTCTCTTAGATACGATAGAAGCCACAAATTTCTGCGGTCGGTTGAAGAAGTTTATTTGGTCTTCGGAAGGGAGGTCTTCGTAGAAAAGATACTTCTCCTGCATGGTTTCATAAATCCAATTCTGAGTGGCAATCAAGGCATAATATTCTCCCGATCTGTCTTTGCCGCACGACGTAAACCATGCCGTAAGCAGTAAACAGCTTGAGAATAAGGTTATAAGTTTCTTAATTCTAATCATATTGAATCTTTATTTCAAGAAGAAAGAACTTTGGCCAATCATGTTGCCATCGGCAAACAGATATACGTGATAAGTACCTCCTGGTAAGAATTCTTCCACGTTCCAATAAACGGTCACAGTTTGTTCTTCACCTGTATATTCTATGTATTTCTTTATTGAATAGTTGATGTCTCTATCTTCATATTTGAAGACATTCGATGCATTCTTCACCAGTACATCGTTGTCCGGTTTGGCAATGCGGACATATAAAGTCTTGTTGCCTGTTTCTGCCGTGATATTCTTTACAATAGTAAATGAGATAGAGAATTTCTTGGTGTCTTTTACTTTACGAGCCTTTTTGCCTCGCTTGTTCAATGGGGTTACTACGATATTGGTTGCATCCAACTGAGCTGCAAGAGAAACTTTTTCATTCAAGCTCTTCTTCTCTTGGGCGAGATTATTGATTTGCGTAGTGGCTGCACGGTACTTGTTCTTTACGGCTTTATTTTCTTCTGTTAAAGCTGCATTGATTTTATTCAAGGAGTCTATTTGAACGACGTAAGTTCTCAGAACCGCACGGACTGTTTTCAACTCTTTCTTCAAACGCATGATTTCACTTGCGTTGCTTGTTTTCACCTGACGTAATTCTTCAAGAAGACGTTGGGTTTTCAGTTTTTCACTTTCTAGCTTTTCGCGCAACGAGTCGTTGTTGATTTGAATCTGAAGTTCATCGTATTGAGTAGCGAAAGTGCTGTATTCGTTTTCCATTTCTTCCTTCTCAACCGCAAAAAGTTCAGTCATCTCATGATTCTTTTTCACCTGAAAGAAGGCGAAAAAAGATGTTCCGGCAAAAAAAACGGCTAAAACTACAATGGCTATAACGAGTACTTTATTCTTATTCATAAATCTTGGTATTTTATTTCTCTTGAGTGCAAAAATACAATAAATTATGATTGCTCAGATTCGATTCCGCTAAAAAATGCATATTCCTAGAAGGAATCGAAGGTAATGGTAAGGTCGGATTCCAATTTCCATGGTAAAAACTGATAATCTGCATACAGTTCGGCTCCTCGAGTTTGAATCCATTCGTTCAAAAGATCAGTAGTTGCTTGTTTGCTTTCCTGGCTGTGAGTAAAGTATTTGATGTGTTTCTCCGAGAGGTATTGTTGGGTAGAACCTTTACCAATCAAGTGGTTTGTATAGCGTTCTTTGGGATAATAGCACCATTCTATGTGTTCGGATCTGTTATACCAGCAAAGTGCTTGTATCTTGTTGTCGCATGAATCACTGAAACAGTTCTCTATCGTGCCTTCATTTGCGTAGGTTAAGGCCGAATATTTATTTCGCAATTTTTTGTTGGCTTTCAGCGTTATCTTGACTGCGTAGCTATTCAATATTTTGCCCGTTGGGGTATTGTTCAAGCAGAGACCTGCAAAATCAAGATATTCCGTTCTCGGATTGGTCGTGTCAATGCATAAGCCTTGAACGCTGCTGTTATATAAAGTTCCTATATTGTGTCCGATGATGCCGCCAATGGGTCCCTTTGTTGTAATGATGGTCGAGTTGATGACGTGGCAATTTTCTATTCTGCCCTCGTTGTTTCCACATAAGAGTCCATTTATGTCTACATTTTTTCCTGCTCTAGCCGTTGAGCCTTCTATGCACAGGTTTTTTACAATTCCTTTGGAACTGATTCGTTGGAACAATCCTGATTCTCTAGTGAATTCTTTTTCTATCCATAGATTGTGCAGCGTATGGTTCTGACCGTCGAATACGTCGCTGAACTTGGTAGCTTTCAGTTCACTGGTTAATCTGTCTCCAATTTGTTGTACGCGTTTTCGGTCTTTCTCTGAAAAATGAATGTCCTCTCTTAAATAGTAAGTGGTGACTCCATTTTTTGTTTCTCCGTATTGGCTTAAATTATGTCCTTCATAAGGGTAATTGTTGATAAGGTATGAGAAAGCGATGAAATCTTCCGCATTGTAGATGCCTATTTGACTTCCTTTCTTCTTTATTGTAGCTCGATAGCATTGGCCCGATTCGCAACGAAAGGCGGAGATGTCTTTGGTCAGTACCTCTCCAGCATGTGTTTCTATCTCTATTTTCAGGGATAAAGTGTCGGAGGAAGGTACGAGGATGGAGTATGAGGCATCTTTCCTGTGTGAAAGATGGATGTGTTGTTGTTCCGTTGCTGGTTCCAAAGATAGACGTGCTTGGTAAGGTTCGATGGATTTTACTTTCACGGATGGAATGAAGGTAATGCTTTTCAGCTCTTTGTTCAGCAGTGGGTCTGCTTCAAACAAAAATTGTGCGAATAAGTGGTTGAAGTGCAGTTGGATAGCTGTGTGGTATGCAAAGTTTCCTTTACAAACCAAATAGTCTTTCAATTGCCCGTCTTGGGTATAGAAGTCCTCTGCGTTTTTAGGGAATTCAGGTGAATAGGCTGTTATCTCTGCGTCAAGAACTTCTTTGCTCCACTTTAAAGGAGGATGGCAAACCCAAGAGTTGCCTGTGAGTGTGAGCTTTTGGTTTTCAGCAACGATTCCTTTCTGTGCAAATAAGGAGAGACTGTCACCCTCTTGAATGAGAGACGAACCTCTGCTTTTCATCTTTTCGCCATTAAATACTCTTGTGTCATTTCCATAGATGACTACATCGGTTTCAGAAGCTGCCATCTCATCAAGATCTGAGACACAGCCAGCCAGTGACATTCCTAAAAAGAAAAGTAAACAATAGAACTTCATGATTTACGTTTTTATATATATAACGTACATCTTTCATGAAGAATACCTTGATTCTTGTATTTATCTGCAAAAAACGCTGCCGACCTTCACAGGTTGGCAGCGTAAGCTACAATACAAAATACAAATACAACTAAACGAGATATATTTTACTAACTAATCGTTTTTTGTTTATACGATACCTTGTGCCATCATTGCTTCGGCAACTTTCATGAAGCCTGCAATGTTAGCTCCTTTGACGTAATTAATGTATCCATCTTTCTGTGTTCCGTATTTAACGCATTGTTCATGGATGTTATGCATAATCTGATGTAATTTTTCGTCTACTTCTTTTGCCGTCCAACTTAAATGCATAGCGTTTTGGCTCATTTCTAATCCGGAAGTTGCTACACCGCCTGCATTGACTGCTTTGCCTGGAGCGAAAAGCATCTTGTTCTTGATGAACAAATCAATGGCTTCCGGACGGCATCCCATATTTGATATTTCACCGATACAAGATACCTTGTTGTCAATCAAGTGCTGGGCATCTTCACCGTTCAATTCATTCTGTGTGGCACAAGTCAAAGCGATATCTGCTTTTACCTCCCATGGACGTCGACCGGCTACGAATTTGGCACTTGGGAATTTGTCAGCATACGGAGCAACGATATCATTGCCAGAAGCACGAAGTTCAAGCATGTAGTCAATCTTTTCTCCGCTGATACCATCGGGGTCATAGATGTATCCGTCTGGTCCAGAAATGGTAATTACCTTGGCTCCAAGCTGATTGGCTTTCGTTACAGCTCCCCAAGCTACGTTTCCAAATCCAGATACGGCAACCGTTTTTCCTTTAATGTCGATACCTCTTGTGGCCAACATCTGATTTACGAAATATAATCCTCCGAAACCTGTTGCTTCCGGACGAACCAATGAACCGCCGAAAGATAATCCTTTGCCTGTAAAGGTACCTGTAAATTCACGGGTTAACTTCTTGTACATGCCAAACATATATCCTACTTCTCTTGCTCCCACACCGATGTCACCGGCTGGAATATCCATATCCGGACCTAAGTGGCGCCACAATTCGAGCATATAGGCTTGGCAGAAGCGCATTACTTCGGCATCACTTTTACCTCGTGGAGAGAAATCAGAACCTCCCTTGCCACCGCCCATAGGCAACGTAGTCAAGGCATTTTTGAATGTTTGTTCAAATCCTAAAAATTTTAAGATGGAAAGGTTTACAGAAGCATGGAAACGCACACCGCCTTTATAAGGGCCTATCGCATTGTTAAACTGGACACGATAGCCTAAATTGACTTGTACTTTACCATTGTCATCAACCCAAGGAATTCGGAATGTAAAAATCCGATCTGGCTCTACCAATCGTTCAATTAGTGAAACTTTCTCAAATTCTGGATGTTGGTTATAGATTTCTTCAATAGAAACTAATACCTCTTTCACAGCCTGAAGGTACTCAGGCTCGCCTGGATGCTTTGCTTCCAGAGACGTCATGATTTGATTGATGTTCATAAATTCAAAATTTAAGGTCTGACAAAAGTGTTGTCTTTTTGTAAATGCAAAGTTAGAATAATACCTGAATCCACCAAATTTTCAAAGACTATTTTTGTTAAAAAGATAAGTCTTGCCGATAATTGGTATTTTAGGTCCAATATTCTGTTAAGTAATGAATTGTTTGTGTGTTTTTGGGGGAGAAGTAAATAGGACATACACTTTATAGACCTATATTTGGCCCCGTTGGTCGTTAAAAGAAAATGGATGCCATTGAATTTGTCTTAACGGTTCTTTATCTTAAAAAAAGAGCCTTTTAGCGACGAAATAAGTCAAAAGATAAAAAATAGAACAAAAGTAGAATAAATAGACCTTTCCTAAGAAGTTGAATAGCGTTACCTTTGCCCCCCAAATTATAAATTTTGTAACTATGATTAAGAAAAATCTTCTAATTTATTTATTTGCAACTCTAACATTGGGTGGCTTTTTCACTTCTTGTAGTGACGACAAAGATGAACCAGTAGTTTGTCCTGTAGAACAGACTATTTTTACTGATATCAATGGTCTGGCTTTAAATTATTGTGGAGCTCCTGTCTTGGGAAAACAGATTGAATTTATCCCTGACGCATCGAATCCTACAAAAGCTTCTGTGAAAATTTCTGGTAGTAAGTTTGCAATTGACGGTATGCCGTTTGAATTGGATGGTTCTGGAGTTATTCCTGGTGAAGAAACTACTACTTTAAATTTGGACTTGAACATTAATGGGGATTTGGCAACTTTTGAAGGAGTGGATGAAAATGCACAGCGTACCATTTCGTATAAAGGTTCTATCCATAAAAGTTCGCTGAATTTGGATCTTGATGTGACTTATCCAAAGAATATTTTGGCAGGTAAAATGTTTGATTTGAAACCTTATATACCAAGTTTTGGCTCAGACCCGAAATCTACTCCTGTTATTTGTAAATGGGATTCTGATTATAAATTTAAGGTGTATCCTTTTGGTCCCACTTTCTCTATTGAAGCAAACATCCAGTGGATTTTGGGCATGACTCTCATGGCAGCACCTATCCCTGGTAGCTCTCAAGGTATTTATCCTCCCTTGTTGGGTTCAATTAAAAACATCGCTTTCTTGCCAAATGGCAACGTCGTTGCTAAATACAATGAAAAGTGGAACGATGAAAAATCACCGTGGAAAGATTCTCCTTTGAATGCAGCTACATACGTAATGGAAAATGATTCAACATTGCGTCTGTTCATTAATCCTGCTCAAATTGCAGCTGCTTCTCCGAAACAGGCTTCTTTGAAGGCAAGTCGTGGTAATTCTGTTCCTCAGATATTGATGGGATTGCTGGATGATGTGAATGTACTGTTGAAGTCAGGTATTCCGTTCCATGTCTCTGTAAAAGAAAACGGTGAAACATCTGTATACCTTGATGAAACTCTTCTATTACCTATCTTGAAAAAAGTGAAACCTCTTTTTGAAGATGAAGCTTTTGTGAATGGTTTGATTGAGCAGATCAAAGCATCTACTCCTGATGATTATAAAAAGCAAGTAGATGGCGTTTTGGCTCCTACATTGAAAGCAATGCCACAGATTATTGATACTACTAAATCAATTCAGTTGGGATTGAATATGGCTCCAGTGACAGCAGCAGAAAAGTAATTATTGAATCTGATATTTGGAATCCGGTTAACAAGGTAAAATGTTAGCCGGATTTTTTTATGTCCTTTTTTATGTTTTGATACGTCTTTCGGCGAGAGAAGGGGAAGTTGCCTATGTAAGGTTGGATGGTTCTAGGAGTATGTCCGGAGTTAATGTAGGGAGCAGGCGTGACCGCAGGTTCTTGCCAAGCTGTCAAAGGATGGCTGATGAACTCTCTTGCAATTGGTAGAAGAAAAAGAAAAGGCTGAATTCCAACAGGAATTCAGCCCTTATATTCAAGTAAATAAGATACTTTTAGAATGCGTAAGCAAAGCCTACATTTAAGTAAATAGGATACATTGAGAAGGAAACGGTATCAAAATCTTTTTGGAAGATATCGTTCAATCCCCATGTCAAGTCTGTGAAGACCTTCAAATGACTGAATGCTTTCCAGTCTGCACCGAATTGGAGACCCCATTGGAATTTACGAAGTTCGTTTGAAAAATCATACATTGCAATGGCTCCATTACGGAAGTTGACTTTGTCACCAGTCGGCTCATTTTCACGTAGGTATCCTTCATATACTTCTCCAGAGAATTCTCCGTCAATCAGATAAGATACATACGGACCGAATTTTAAGTTCCAACGTGAAGTCAGCTTGTAAGCTGCCAAGATAGGAACAGAAAGATAAGCATTTCTTTGTTTTGTCTTTACACCACCTGTCCAGTTACCTTTCAGACGATTTCCATCATAACCGATGATTTCCATCTTGTAATTTTTGGTTGTAGCCTTGGTAGTCATGTTTTTATTTTCAAAACGGACACCAGCTATCAATCCCCACTTCTTGTTCTCACCGAACCATTTGGTAGCATTTCCTTCTAACATGAAGGCCAAAGTAGGATTGTATGAGTCTATGCTGCGTATTTCTGCCGGTAATGGAAGAGGAGCAGAACCACCAATTCCAATACCTGCTTTCACTTCGTATTCCCAGCCGTGCAAAGCGGCATTGATTAGGGTTTGAGTTCTGTTCTGCTGTGCAAAAATAGAGTTTGTATATAGGCAAGCTATAAGTATTACAGCCAGCGTTTTTATTGTTTTCTTCATTTGTGTAATCTCCTATTATTCGTAAATAATTTCAACTTCATCTACCATGAGGGTACTTCCTGGTGCACCGGCAAATTTAGCTCCGTCTGCACTGGCTGTAAATACGATGCCAAGGTGGTATTGTCCGTTCTCAAGTTTGTTAGGGTCAATGCTCTTGCCGTAACGCTGGTAATCAAACTCAATGTTGAACTCTTCCCATTGGTTGTCCTTGGTTTCGTGCGGTTCTTTCAGCAGGGCAAGGGCTACCATATTAGGATGGTTATAATTTTGGTCTGGTAAGTTACCGTCTAACATCGGACAATCTTCAGTTGATTCGTAGAAGAAAGCATAAATGCTGCAGATGTCTTTTTTATCAACCGGACGATTTTTATCCAAGTATTGAGAACCTGCTTTGTAGCGGTAATAACCTTTGATACGTAATGGTTTGTAAGTGAATGGCTCTCCGAATTGGGTTGCTTCCAATGGCTTTTCCATTGCATCTTTTAAGTTGAACTGACCGAGAAACAGGTTTCCTGCAGCAATAGGCATTCCTACTAAAGCTCCCAAACTTCCTGTTTGACGAGTTACCATTTGAACGCAGTTGCCTTTGTATCCTTCAGAAGAAAGGAAGGTCGGGTATTCCAGTTGTTCTGCGTCCTTTACAGCCAAAGAGAAACCTCCGTTTCCACTTCCCCAGGTTACTTCTTTGTCTTCGTTCTTTTCATAAATGATGTGGTATTTGCCGTCCTTATGGGCATCTTCAAAATGGAAGAAGGTCGGTATTTTCTTAGGCGGTTCAGCTACAATAGAATAGGTGCGGTGCCATTGACCGTCTTCAGAAGTTACGGTGTAACGTACCGGCTGTCTGAAGTTGTGCATACTGCCTTTTGCCGGTTCAATAGTAGCTCCAGGGGTGAGCTCGAAGTCCAGAGCCAAGTTGCTGACATCTACCCCAGTTTTGATGGGAAGATAGATAGGGTAGGCTTTCAACTTCAAATCGAAAGGTCTGTATACGTCGATTTCAGGCCTGCTCAAGATTTCTTTTGGGAGGATACATCGGGTTATATCCGCTTCTGCGTTCAATTCTTCATCTTTAATGCAAGAAGTCCATGTTGCTGATAACATGAATAGTGCTGCAATGAATTTGATTGCTTTCATTTTTTTCTCTTTTTTATTATTGATTATTATTTTTCTGTTTGGTGATAAGACGGCTAAATTTCGGAGATCTTATCCGTTGTTTCTGTATTCCAAAGGACTCATGCCTACGTGCCGTTTGAAATATTTTCCGAAGAAAGACATGTTGGCAAAGTTCAGTGAATCAGAAATCTCTTGGATGGAATGTTCCGTTGACTTCAACTGTGATTTGGCATCCATGATGACCATTGATGAAATGACATCAGCACAAGTCTTTCCGATGACTTGCTTCACGGTCGTACATAAGTAGGCCAGCGTTATGCCTAATTTATCGGCATACCATGATACGTTGCGGCTGGTGGTATAATGCTGGATGACCAGTTGGGTGAAATTCCGACATAACTGCTCGCTTTTCGACATGGAAATCCGCTCATTGGAAGTTTTCCGATATAAGATGGAGATTCCGGTATGAATGTCGGCAAATATATTCGGAGCGATTTCTTCATTAGTACCTAATTCTGCAAAGAACTCGTAGGTGCGTATAAGGAAGTTGATGTATTCTTCCAAAACTTTAGCTCCTTTAGGGGATAAAGAAAGTATCGGTCTTCCTAAGGTGTGATACATCGTATCAAGCAGGATCCGAGAGTTTTCTTTTTGTTCTATATATTGTGAAGAAAATCCGATGAAATAGATTTTCAGGTCACCTTCCAACTTGTGTATTTGAAAAATACTTCCAGGCGTCAATGTGATGACATCGTGAGGCTTTACCTTTATTTTGTTTAGATTGATTGAAGCTTCTACTTCTCCGTCCATACAAAAAACAAAAATCTCACACTTCAGTCGTACGGGATAATTGGTGTAAAGACTCAAGAGGTCTTTGTGGATGTCTGTGCCAACGAGCCAACTTTCAGGAAGGTCTATTTTGGGAAGCTCTTTTTCCATTGTATATTAATTTATAATTATAATTTTGTATAAACTTACAACATCAGGAAGTGGAAGAAGACCGATTTTTCATTAATCATCAAGAT
>RCNI01000295.1_pt1 | contig 32600 bp, 24 predicted proteins | sample 2041151 | NCBI WGS metagenome assembly RCNI01 (sample SAMN09708214, study PRJNA481090) | feces metagenome | isolation source: feces | place: Antarctica: Albino Rookery
ATGATAGCCTTGCGTTCCTCCCAACTGGAATTGCCTCGTTTGTCCAAAAGACTGAACATCAATGGAAAGGCAATGCCTTTGTAGGTGATACCGAGGGTGAGTATATTGATATTGAACTCTCCGAACTTCCAGTTGGTGTGGTCCATACTCAGAACCAAACCATCCTTAACAGTAAGCAACGAAAAGATCATCCTTGCTACCAGATCAAGGTCCAAAGCATAGTTGGCGATGAATCGTTGAATGCGACGCAGATTGGAATCACGCTCAACCGACGTAGGCATTGCCGAAGCCAGTTTGTGAAGGCTCACAGTCTGCATCACACAAAGTGCGTGGAGCATATAAGACATAAGCTTTATACGAGCCAAATTCATCGAATTTCCAAAATACTCTTGCATAATCGGGAGGATTTGGTTAACTTTGACCAAGTCCTTGGAATCAGTAGTCTTCATAGAAAAAGTAGCGAATATTTCTTTAAAGTTACTGATTTTAAAGGTCTTTTGCAAATGTAATCTGTTGATAATTATATACTTAATAATAGAATTTTAATTTTTGTCATCTACTAAAAATTAAAATATTATCGATATGTGGCCTTTTAATTATTTCAAAAAGAAGCGTGAAAAGGAAGAACAAGAACGTCGTCACGCTGAAGAACAAGTTCGCCAACAAAAGTTGGAGGAAGAGCGTATTGCACGTGAAAGAGAACGTAGGTTGGAAGAGAATCGTCGTAAAGAACTTGAACGTCAAGCCAAACTGGAAGCAGAACGTGAACAGAAAGAGTCAATACAGCCTTTTACATTTCGTTCCAATTGTCATCAGCGTTATGAAAATGGCACTCCTGTTATGGGTTTACAGGAGTGTATTCGTACTGTCAGTTTGGTAAAGAACACTGATGGTTGCCCTGGTTACAAGTTAGCCCCCGGCGTTGGTTACATCGTAAAGATATACAATGATGACCTGGGTAAGCCGAACATGTCAGACAAACCTATGAAGGTTGTAAAAAAAACGGCAGACATGGTCGAATTGCGTGGTTTCCCTATCGAGGCACAATCTCCTTTCGGTTGGCAAGAAGTAGATTACAGCGACTATGGTTTTGTAGTTTATTACAAAAATGGGCAAGTGGAAAAGTGTGTGCTTCATATGTATGACCGCAATATACGCTTGGAGTATTTGCATTCGTCAATCATTAAAAAGGAAGAGCCGAAAGAAGATGACAAACCTTTCAATAACAACATCTCAATTAGTGCTGTAGCCAATGGTTTTACATTTAATTTAAAGTTACCAAAGGTTAAGGTTGTCAAACAACCTTATCATGGTGACGCACAAATTATCGAGACGGATTCATCTGCTTATGCTAGAATTGTGAGAAAAGAGACAAACGGAACTGTTACTTTTGATATTAGCAATATAGCAGAACTTCGTTCAAAAAGAATACTTCAGCAGAATCCAACATTTGTTCCACAATTTGACTACCAATCACAAGGTAACGATTTCGAGGCAGCTTCTGCTGAAATCGGAAATTCTTGGGAAACTGCTTCAATTGGTAAAGAATACGTTTCATTATTTCAAATAACTTAACAGAAAGGTAAGATTGTTGCATTTATAATCAATAATCTTCCTAATGAAGATGATTTCTATTACTTGATAATGTTTAGTGAATAAAGTATGGCATCTTGGGAACATACAGACATAATCGTTGATGGGCAGTCTGTGAAAGCGCAGGCTCCTATCATCGTGTCGGCAAGTAGAAGTACGGATATTCCTGCATTCTATGCCGATTGGTTTTTTGCCCGCTTAAAGAAAGGTTACTCAGCATGGACTAACCCATTTAATGGTGTGAAGTCTTATGTATCGTATGATAAAACTCGCTTTATAGTTTTTTGGTCAAAGAATCCTCGTCCGCTTCTTCCATATCTTGATTATCTCAAAGAAAGAAATATAAGGTGCTATATACAATACACATTGAATGATTATGAGAAGGAAGGATTGGAGAAAGTTCCTTCACTTTTAAATCGTATTGAGACATTCAAAATGTTATCTGATAAACTTGGAGCGAACGCTGTTATTTGGCGTTTCGATCCGATGATTCTTACAGATGATATTACTATAGATGACCTTATTAGTAAAGTTGAGAAGATTGGTGACCAACTCAAAGAATATACAGGGAAATTGGTGTTTTCGTATGCTGACATCAAACTTTACAAAAAGGTTAAATTGAATCTTGAAAAGAATGGTATTCCATATCATGAGTGGGAAACTACGCAAATGGAGGAGTTTGCTATGAAATTATCAAAAATGAATAATGAAAGAAACTGGAATTTCCAGCTTGCCACTTGCGGAGAGCAGATAGATATTGATAGATATGGAATAGCTCATAATAGGTGTATTGATGGGGATTTAATAACTCGCTTGGCATGGGACGATAAGGTTCTTATGGATTTTATGAAGGTTAAAATTCAGCAGATGCCAGCACCGTCATTGTTTGAAGATTTACCATCATTACCTGATGGTGCAATTGTTCTGCCACACAATCAATTCTTCCTAAGTGCTCACAAGAAAGATCTAGGACAAAGAGCCCTGTGTGGATGTATGGCAGCTAAAGATATTGGTGAATATAACACTTGTCCACATCTATGTGAATACTGCTATGCAAATACAACTAAGCATTTAGCTTTAGAGAATTGGAAACGTCATCAGCAGGATAAAAATGCTGAAACAATAACAGGGAAATAATTATGTCAAATTTTATAGATATATTCAGAAGAAACAGAAATATCTCGTTTGTCGGTATGAGAGATGCAGCATTGGCTCTTCTTCCTACTGATCGAACGAGCCGTAATAAGCTGTATCAGGATTTAGAACGAGGTAAAGGCATATTAGATGACGAAGACCATCTAAATATGTATCTACATAGCTTCGGTAAAATGCATAAAGCGAAGCTTGATGCAGCTTTTGGTTGCATTCCTGATATTTCTGAAATCTTCTCAGAAGAAGTGGAGATTTACGACTGGGGTTGCGGTCAAGGAACAGCTTCGGTATGCTTATTGGATTTTCTACATTCAAAGAATATATCACCTAATATTAAGCATTTTTGCTTGGTAGAGCCTTCTTCTGCTGCTGTCGAAAGAGCAACACAGGTTATTAAAAGTTTTAGTTCTGAATATTTCGTAAAGTCCATTACTAAGGATTTTGACTCTTTGAGTCCGGAAGCTTTCAAGAAATCGAATATTAGGAAAGTGCATCTTTTTAGTAATATTCTCGATGTAGAAGCCTTTGACCTTGCACGATTCATTCACTTGTTCCAACAGCTATTCGGAAGTGATAACTATTTTGTGTGCATCGGTCCTTATTACAGCAACAATAGACGTGTTGATGAATTCGTAGTTGCCACAGCACCTGATATTATGTATGCCACGATGAATAAGGAACGTGGGACATGGCAGGGTGACTGGACAATCTCAATGCGTATATTCTTCAAACATTTCGACCGCATTGAAACCGTTGAGAATATTCGTAAACGTATTGAAGATTCGCATAAGAAAGAACAGTTCTTTGCAGGATTTGTTCTTGATGCTGTCGCAGAGGAATATAGCAAATCTGATAAGGCAGATAATGCTGAAGAACTTTATCGTTCTCTCTCTGCTTTCGATGTCAAATCAAATATACCTCTTGCTTATAATTCAAATACAGACTCTAAACTTGCAGTCTTAGCAAATATCATATCAAGAGGTTTGCCAACAAAGGCTCCGTTGTTATTAGAGAATACTTTTTCTGATTTATTCCATATTTCAGCCAAACCAAAAGAAGAAGCGATACTTGATTATAAATCTACTCATAAACTTTCGGTACAGGAAATTTATGAAGCCCTGCATATTATAGATCCTCGTTTTAATGTAGATTTCTATAATGGAGATATGCTTGACAGTTCCTTTGAGAAAGATTTTATAGAAAAATACTTGGAAGGTTCTCAAAGTGAATATCTGATTCAAGTTTTTGAGCCACAACGTAATCTTTCATCAATTGTAGATATTCCTGATAGAAGATTCAGCAAAGATCAACGAGTAGATTTTGCATTGGAAATTCCTTATGGTGATGCAAGAACCGGCTTCATTCTTGAGATGGACGGCCTGCGTTATCATTCTAATATATTCAGTAAAATTAACGATGAGCGACGCGACCAAATGGCTCTCAATGGAGGCTGGGATACATATCGTATTGAACAACTGAATAATATGGCGTTCATGCAAAATTGGGAAAGTGACGCTGCTTCAGTTGACTACTTACAGATTATAAAGGCTAATTACAAAAAGACTCTGTCTGGAAATTGGTTGAACACTTTGCAAATAGTTCTTGCACCAATGGCAATAGCACGAGTAGAACGAATGTTAGTGGAGGCAATGATGTCTGGTGCTCTTAGTCTTGATAGTGATGTATGGAATATTGCCATTGTAGAACGTGACATTCCATGTTCTGCATTGGCTATAAAGGACCTTTCTGAAAAATATAGGTATATTTGTGAATTAGCAGCTTCATCAGATAGACTGCCGGAGATAAAACTTCAGATCATATCAACAGAAGAATTCAAAAAATCTCCATTGCATTTGGGAAACCGTGTCGCTACTCAAATGCCAGAAGGACATTTTGACCTATGCTTGGATATATCAATGTTGCTTAAAGACAACATTGATGCTCTTCCTTTGAATGTCGATGCAGATACTGTCTATCTTATCCGTTCTTCTCATTACAAGAAACGTGAGCGAACAATCTGCGCTGCAGACAATATACAATATCCTCCATTGGTTACAAAGGATGGCACAGGATCTTATGTAAATATAAAGGAAAGGGAAGATGTCCTTACATATTTTTTGCATGATATTTTCCGCAAGCCATCTTTCCGTCCTGGGCAGTTGCCTATTCTTAGCCATACTTTAGCTGATAAAACTACAATAGGATTACTTCCTACTGGCGGCGGTAAGTCTTTGACATATCAGTTATCTTGTATTTTACAACCTGGCGTTTCTATAATTGTTGACCCTCTAGTTTCACTTATGGTTGACCAGATTCGAGGGTTGCGCGAAGCACGAATTGATGCTTGTGAATGTGTTAATAGTGGAATGAATGCCAAAGAGAAGGCTAAAAAACTGAATCTTCTTCAAAATGGTTCTGTCTTGTTCATGCTCCTTTCTCCGGAAAGATTTATGATGGAGAATTTCCGTTCAAGTTTGCTTACAATGACAGAGAAGAATCATGTGTATTTCTCTTATGGCATTATTGATGAGGTTCATTGCGTATCTGAATGGGGGCATGATTTCCGTACTTCTTATCTCCACCTTGGACGAAACATGATAAATTTCATGAATACGAAATCAGGTCGTCCATTGTCTATTATAGGTTTGACAGCTACAGCATCGTTTGATGTTCTTGCAGACGTTGAACGTGAATTGACTCTTGGTGGAAACCTTACTATTGACAGTGAAACAATTGTACGTCCTGAGTCTGATTCACGTCCTGAACTAACATATCGTATTATTGAGGTCTTTTCTAATTTTGATGAATTGAGAGAACCTAATGAGCAGTTCTTGCTTAAAGCAAAATCAGATTGGGAACTTAAAGATGTTGTAGCAATAGCAAAAAAGAATAAGTTGTATGAGCTACTGCATGAAATACCTTCAGATATAGTGCAAGTCAATCAGCATGAGACTGAGAAAACAAGGGTTGCTCATATAGAGGATTTTTCAGTAGAGGATTTTTATTCGGCAGATAGTGAACAACACTATAAAAATGCTAGAATAGTATTCTGTCCACATGCACATGGAACTTTCGGTGTAGAAGATAATGTCTGGGCTACCAGGACTGGTATCTCCACTGAATTGCGAGAGCATGAGCCGGAATTGTCGATGGGTACGTTTGTTGGCGGTGACAAGCCTTCTGGTGATATGAAGTCATTTAATGAAAATGACAAAAATCTGATGGTAGCCACTAAAGCGTTCGGTATGGGTATAGATAAGCCAAATATCAGATATACAATTCATATCAATCATCCTTCATCTATTGAAAGTTATGTTCAAGAGGCAGGTCGTTGTGGCCGTGATAAGAAGCATGCCATATCTTATGTTTTATATGATTCAACAGAATTCATTGAATTTACTATAGATAAAATAAATGATATTCGGTATTTGATGGGGGATGAAGACTCAACATGGCTTGAACGATATATAAATAAATTTGTTCTTGCAGACGATATTCCTGCATTGTGTAAATATAATAACTGTACCAAAGAACAGACAGATAAGATTCTTGATATTATCAGAAAGCAAGGATTTTTGGAGAACATAGACAAGGAAATTAACTTGTGGTTCCATAACAACTCGTTCCGTGGTCTATTCAAGGAGAAGGTCATTCTTGTAGAACTCACTGATAGAATAATCAATGCTAAGCCTACGCTTCTAACAGAGATTCAGGCAAAGTTGAGAGACGAAGCAGGAAACAAGGATGTGTGCTTAAAGATAGATACAAGAAAAAATGCAGTTAAAATCATTTCGGAAGAAGATAATAACAAACAATATGGTTATATCTTCCTCGACAGCCTACGCCCGACTTATAATTATCTAGGTTTTGAATATCCATTATGCTCGTATATATCTAATTGTTTGATCCAGATACTCCAATCATATGAAGATTATTCTCCTAAGACACTTATGCGCCCTTTGGAGGGAGAAGACAATATCACAGAGGGTATATATCAGGCAATGGCACATGCTGACGAAGACGGCAATGCAAGTGTTGTTGTTTCTTGGGAGAATAATGTTCAACAAGATCCTGAGGTTTTTGAAGCTTCAATCAAAAAGGAAATTCTTGCTATATCTGAGGAACAGGGATGGCAAAATATCAATGAGGACAGATACGGAAAGTTGGATTTGAAAAAAATTGGTGATTTCAATGAGTTGATAGCTAAGATAGCCAAATGCTCAGGTGATACTAGATGGCTTCGCAATCATGCAAATAAAAGCATCTATAAAAGACTACGAATGGCTTTTTGTAAGAAAAGAAATAAAGATGATACAGATAAAGCAATACACAGAATGTGCTGCATAGGGCTTGTAGATGATGTGACTATTGATTATCTGTCACGAACATACGAACTTAAAATCCACAAACGAACTGATGAAGAGTTCAAACAGTATATGTTGGATTTCTTCCGTAAGTATTATTCTTTGGAGCAAGCTCAGAAGAAGGTGGATGAAATTGACAAACAGCCAGGGCGTAATTATTTAGACCGTTGCCTGGGCTATTTAATAGCTTTTGTGTATGAAAACCTTGAAAAGAAGCGTTATCGTGCCATTGAGGACATGTGTATAGCATGTGAGGACAGTATCATAGAACGTCAAGCAAATGGTAACGATGAATGGCTGAAGGAGTTTATTCATCTGTACTTCAACTCTAAGTATGCGCGAACCGGCTATGAAGTTAATGGAAAGCCTTATTCCCTAAAGGATGATACAGATATAGAAGGAAAAGATGGATTCTATGTCGTTAAGAAGTATATTGAAATAATTGACCCTGTTAATGATAACTCTGGCAGTGAAGTGGATAATGTCAAACATCTGTATGGCGCGACCTTACTTTGTCTGAGAGCACATCCTGAGAATGCTGCTTTGCAGCTTTTGCTTGCTTATTGCATTACTTTCTTAGGCGCAGGGAATAACCAGACACTGAAAAATAATGCTTACAACAATTATATCGAAGGCTTTATGACTTTGTATAATAGGGATAATAAGCAGGTTTGGAGTGACATTGACACTTTTACATCTTATCTAAAAGCCAAAGTTCGTAAAGATGATAAGTTTATCAAGCAGAACTTGGTTGACGATGGTAAGAAAACGATAACACTGTTTGTCCATGAGGATAAGTTAAATGAAATAACAAAGAAATATCTAAAATAATTATATCAAAATGACATACGATATTAACGCTACTTTGGAAAGGTTAGAACAGAACCTAAAGCAACTTGATTCTGCAAGAAAACAAGTTGAAACCACTGTTCAGGCAAGTGAAGGACTACAAAAAGCCGTTGCTGGTTATGTCGCTTCAATCAATTCTCTTGTTAAGGAAATCAAAGAGTGGGAGAAACAATTAGAAGGAGCACAGGTTGGAATCTCAGAAGAAGTGCAGAAGTCAGTGGGTAAAATGACCTCTGCTTGCGAGAATATTACGTCTAATTTCACATCTTCAGTCGATGCTTCTTTGCAGGATTTTACCGAGCAGAATAACTTGCTATCTGAAAGGGTCGAAGAACTTAGTGCTCTTCGTGAAGAGATAAAAACAACCACAAAAGAGATTCAAACCATTAAAAAGTTTCTTTCTGACATTTCCAAAGATTTGAAAGAATCTCAAAAGATGCAAGATAATGCTATTGCATCAATCAGTCAAAATGTTGATGACCTTCCCTCAAATATTAAGGAACATGCTGATAGCATTACTACGAAGTTGAATCAATGGAATCAGGAGTTGAAAAAGTTAATGGATGATATTTCTCCAACGATAAAATCTATTGAAACAAAAGTTGATGCAGTTACCAATACGGTTAATTGTATACAGACTTCATGCAATACCATTAAAAGATCAACTGATAATATAATTAACGAGACTAAGAATTTGCAAAATGAATTAGCGACTTCTTCCGAAGATACGATGAAAGCAATTAACATCAATCGATGGATTATTATTGCTGGTATCATTATTCTTGTTGCTTTGCATTTCATTCGTTAAATAGTAAACTGTAATTGTATGCACAATCGTCCTATAGCTAAACTCATTAAAAGGTTTGTCAAACGTGAGAAAGGCAAAGTAGTTGATGCACGTATCCTAAATGACACTGTCCAAAATATTGTGTAAATGAGAAAACGGGCTTCAGATAAAATTCTTATATCTGGATTCTGTTTTCAAATATAAGAAATACATCAAAGTTGGTTATAGAATACATTAACCGTGGAGATGGTTATGATAAGGTGCGTAAGGTCTATAGCATTAATATTGTTTATTTTTCTTCGGGGCATAAAGATATCGTTTATCACGGGAAGATGGAATTTAGAGGAATTCATGAAAATGATATTTTGGAGCTAACTCCTTTTCAGAAACAAACTTTTAAAGTAGAGTCTGTAAGTCAGTTGTATCCTGAATATTATATATTGAAGGTCAACGATTTTAACAGAGTTGCTAAAACTCCTTTAGAGGAATGGATTTATTATTTGAATGCAGGTGAAATAGCAGAGGGGGAAAAGTTCCTGGGTTAGATGCTGTTCGTGAGCGGTTGAAAGTAGATAGCATGTCAAAAAGCGGACAGGATGTTTATTATAGACATATTGGATAATATTATAATTTTAAAAGATTATATATTGGCGGAACGTGCGGAGGGTCGTGCAGAAGCTATTAAAAATATTATTGTTCAAATGAAAAAATGGGATCTTTAACAGAGCAGGTATTGGCTGCAACTGGAAGTAAACAAGAGGATTAGAATGGAATAAATTTTTAACATATCAAAAGGGATAGAGGGAATACCTTTTGATATGTTGCTTGTTTTATAGGGAAGGACTAATTGCTTTAAATATAGGCTGACGATTTTGGCTTTCTTCCTCAAATCCAAACCAATAAGAATGGACACCTGTTTCATTAGGTAAATAGCATAATCTCATATTTTCATTATAGGTGCCATAAATGATTTTCCATTCTTTAGGAGGACATACATGTTTTGTTCTAATTTTCGATGCTGGTTGTTTTTTGAGAGACATTCCAGCTTCAATCCATGCGATAGTTGCTTGAGTTTCATATTGCGGATAATATTCTTTGCAGAAATTATAAAGTAATAGTCCGCGTTTCTCAAGTCCCATTGGTTGGTCTGCCACTCCTTTTTCTTTTAAATATTTTAATAGTAGATGTAGGAAGTCTTGTTCTTTAATGATTAATTTTCTGGTAAATGCTTGCCATGCCTCTGTATTATAGAACGCGTCAACCATTCGTGAGAGTAAGCGGGCGGTATTTAGCTCGTCGGGTGAAATCTCATTTGTTTGTAAGACTTCATAAGGAGGCATTGGCGAATAGCGAATGCCTAGTTCCGTTGCACGCTTTCTCATTTCTGTTCCAGGGAGCAATTTAAGGGACTCCAATTGGATTTCTCCTGCTCCCAGTTGAGCCAATGTACGTATATCTTCAAATATTTCCTCTAGTTGATAGTAGGGCAATCCTGCTATCAGGTCGGCATGTGTTTCCATGTTATCAAGAGAGCAAAGGAATTCCAATCCTTTTATAGCATCTTTCAGCTGCCCTTTTCGCTGCGCAGTTGTTAATACTTTTTCTCGTAAACTTTGTATACCAGCCTCTAGATGAAGTAAACCTTTAGGCATTTTAGCTAATTCGTCTTTTAGTTCTTGAGTGAGTAAGGCCGGATGGATTTCCAAGTGGAAACGTATCTCTGGATATTCCTTAAATAGATTAAGTAAAGCTTTGGCATGACGAATATTGAAGTTGAAAGTACGATCTAGCACTCTGATATTTCTGATGCCGTGGTGGTAGATGTTTCTTATTCTTTCTTTGATTGCTTCAATGGATAAATTTCTTACAGGTTTTTCTCTTCCACTGACACAAAAGGCACAAGTGTTGAAACAGCCTCTAGTTGTTTCCAATTGTACAAAAGGTTTTTCCCAATTAAAAAACTTGCTGTTTTCTGGTGCATTTAAATTTTGAAAGTCAATGACGCGTGCAGTTCCGTTGTCATAATATTTTCCGGAAGTTTTGTCAAGCCAGCATAACCCTTCTATATTATTCCATTTCTTCGGTTGATCTTTGCAGCCCAGCCATTTAGTAAAACTATGTTCTCCTTCCCCTCGAAGCACACAGTCTACAAAAGAAAATAGCTTTAGGAATTGTTCGTTGTCTCCTAAAAACTCAGGTCCTCCTAAGATGATGCAACATTGCGGCAATAACGCTTTTGCTTTGGACAATATATGAAGCAAGATCTCATGGTTGAATAGCCAGCAGGTTGCAGCTATAATATCAGGCTGTTTGCGGAAAATCTCTCCGGCAGTGGCACCTGGATTTTCATTGATAGTAGCTGAAACGATATCCCATTCTAAGTCTTGGTTATCGGAAATCTGTGCATGTAAGGCAGGTAAAGCTAGAGAGGAATGAGCATATGAACTGTTTAAGTCCAACCAAAGAATTTTCATAAATCAAAAAGTAATGGGGTAAAACGTATAGGGGTAAAAAAGAATTTGTCAAAGTATACTCTTTTAAATGAGAGTGTACTTTGACAAATTACTATAAAAAAATCAATCAGAGAATTAAATGATATACTGAGAACTGATAGATTCGTTAGACATAACGCGACGGATAGTTTCTGCAAACATATCAGCGATAGACAATTGTCTAACTTTTGCGCATCGGTTGGAGTAAGGAATACTATCTGTGAATACCATTTCTTCCAACATTGAGTTTTGTACTCTTTCAGAAGCCGGTCCTGACATAACTCCGTGAGATGCAATAGCGCGAACAGAACATGCACCTGCTTCTTTCATGATGTCTGCAGCCTTAGTGATAGTACCGGCTGTATCAACCATATCATCGATTAAGATTACGTTCTTGTCTTTAACGTCACCGATGATTTGCATAGAAGCAACCACGTTTGCTTTTTCACGAGTCTTGTGGCAAAGTACCAAAGGTACATCCAAGAATTTAGCGTAAGTGCTAGCACGTTTTGAACCACCTACGTCTGGAGTTGCGATTACCAAGTTTTCCAAGTTCAATGACTGGATGTATGGAGCAAAAATAGCAGAAGCATACAAGTGGTCAACTGGAATATCAAAGAAACCTTGAATCTGGTCTGCATGCAAGTCCATGGTAATCAAACGGTCAATACCAGCAACGCTCAAAAGGTTAGCTACCAATTTCGCACCAATTGAAACACGTGGCTTATCTTTGCGGTCCTGGCGGGCCCATCCGAAATAAGGGATTACTGCGATGATGCTTTTTGCAGAGGCACGCTTTGCTGCGTCAATCATCAGCAATAATTCCATCAAGTTGTCTGAGTTAGGGAAAGTAGATTGTACGAGGAATACATGTTGTCCACGGATTGATTCTTCGTAAGATACACCAAATTCGCCATCAGCGAAATGTGTAATGTTCATGTTACCCAGTGGGCATCCTAGACTAGTACAGATTTTTTCTGCAAGGTATCTCGAGTTTGTTCCCGAAAATACTTTAAATGGTGATGTTTCGCTCATTGTGATTTTATGATAATATTGCCATTAAATGTATTGCAAAGTTACTCCAATTCTTTTATCCGAACAAATGAAAAGGAGGAAATATTTAGTCTGCTAATTTCTTCAGCTTTTTGAAGTGTTCAATAAGGGGGTGATAATTGTTGTCAAAATTAGGGTCAAATTTATTCCAAAGTCCACCGATAATTGCAGCCCCGCCAAAACCATAATCTTTGATTTCCAATATGTTTTGTTCATTTATTCCTCCTAAGGCTATCACCTTTTTATCGATAATGCCTTCTTTGGCCGCTTTTCTTATTTGCTCTGGAGAAAAAGCTGAATTGTAGTCTGGTTTAGATATGCTGTCATATATCGGACTCAGGAACATATAGTCGAATTTCTTTTTCCGAAGTTTTATCTCTTCCAGTGAATGGCAAGATGTGCTAAGATGGCCGGAGTAATCCATAGGTGGCATTGGGTTGCGTTGGTTTAGATGTATTCCTTTCAACTTATATTCTTCTTTCAGATAGAAGTGGCCGTGGACGACAATGCGTTTACGATACTTTTCTGGAATGAGGGTAAGAAGCCTCTCTGCATATATTGGAGCTGTTTCCGGTTTACGTAGATGCAGAATATCCAAACCTTCTTCAAAAAGTTTGGTGATGATTTTATCTTCTTCTACAAAATATGTAGGGGTTGTTATCAGAATTAATTTCATACAGGTTGTATATAAAACATTTGCAAAGGTAGTAACATGTTTGTAATAATCCTACAGTAACTTTATTTTTTTGACTTATTTAGGTGAAAGCGGTCAATGAATCGTTCAGTTGAAGGCCTATCTCATATCGATAACTTCCGCATTCGGATATTTTGCTGTAGGGAATTGAAAGGCCGATTGTGGAAGTTTTTGGTCTGAAATGTAGCTGGTGATACAGAAGTTTTGCTCTTCTCCGTTCTCTAGTGTGATAACAAGCAGAAGAGGTTCGTATTGTTTGTTAACTATTAAAGAGATTAAGCGGATATCTCCTTTGCTTTTTGGTGTCAATGTAAGTTTAAGGCCTTGTACACCATATTCCTTTACTTTCCCACCATACAGGCTGGTGAATTGTGTATGGGCAGCATTGAGTAGCGTGAATGGGTTGATGGTTTGCAACTCTTCTTGATTAGGCTCTGATATGGTTACTTCTTGATTCTGCTCCACATAACTCCACTGTGTCTTCCCGTCAAACCAACTTTCTACTCCGTTGCTGTTCAGGTAAAAACGTTCTCCGTCTAGCCAAAGAACTCCTTCTTGTGTTCCTTTGAATGTAAGTTTGATGCTACCGTCTGCCTTATATTTTTCAGTGATTCCTGTTAGTAGCTTTTGTGATTGGGAGTTATTGTCTTTGACTGTTTGGGTAAATACTATATAATAAGGTGTAGCTTTTAGGGTAGGGTAGGTGTTTAAACCAAGTAATAGGCCGAATAAAATAAGATGTTTCATAATGAGTGGGGTTAGATTTTTAAAAAGTTTTATGTTGAAAAGTGATTTTGATTGAAGAGTTTGTTACATTATCATGATAAAATCACTTTTTGAAAAATGCAATCTGTCTATTGGCGGAATCAGAGATGAAGAATTGATGCATAATGTCTGGCTTCTTTATTGATAAATTCAGAATGGTAATTCCATTCTTTCGGTCATCCTTGCAGAATCTTGAGTTACAACCGATGATTCATAAAACCAAACTTGTGTTTTATGGATCATCGTCAGCGTTTTATCAGCCGGTGATGGTAACTAAAGTTCCTGTAGGCATAAAATTTTGTATTTCATCAAGCAAGTTGACTAATGTTGCACCGCATCCGAATTTTTTATTGATACAGGTTTGCAGGCGATTCTATAGTCGTTGAAGCCATGACGTTTGAAGAATGCTTCCTTATGGGAAAAGGCAGATATGCATCACCCATTCCAGTACTGCCAGCAGGTCTGTAATTATCCTTTAGTATTGCTTAAACGCATTTGTAAATCATTTTCATCCATACAAAGGACTTCTCTAGCTTTACTTCCGTTGGCAGGACCTACAATACCAAGTTTTTCCAATTGGTCCATGATTCGTCCGGCACGATTGTATCCAATGGAGAACTTGCGCTGGATGAGTGATGTAGAGCCTTGCTGGTGGTAGATGAGCAGCCGTGCCGCTTCTTCCAACATCGGGTCTAGACGGTTTAAGTCTAAATCTGAATTGCTGTTGCTCTGCTCTGCATTTTCATCCACATATTCAGGCAGCATAAATGCCGTAGGGTATCCCTGCTGGTGACTGATATAGTTGGCGATACGTTCAACTTCAGGAGTGTCGACAAAAGCACATTGCACGCGCACAGGGTCGTTGCCTTGCAGATAAAGCATATCTCCCTTTCCGATGAGCTGTTGTGCTCCCGGTCGGTCCAGAATAGTACGTGAGTCCATCATAGAAGCTACTCGGAAGGCGACTCGTGCAGGGAAGTTGGCCTTGATAGTACCTGTAATAATGTTGGTGGTAGGACGTTGGGTTGCAATGATGGCATGTATTCCTACTGCTCGAGCCAATTGCGCAATTCGGCAAATAGGAAGTTCTACTTCTTTACCTGCGGTCATAATCAAGTCACCAAACTCATCAATGATGATTACAATATATGGCATAAAGCGATGCCCGTTGTTGGGGTTCAATTGACGTGCAATAAACTTCGCATTATATTCTTTAATGTTTCTGCATCCAGCCTTCCGTAGCAAGTCATATCGGTTGTCCATTTCCACGCATAAAGAGTTGAGTGTTTGAACAACTTTTGTAACGTCGGTAATAATAGCATCTTCTCCATCTGGAAGTTTAGCAAGGAAGTGCTTCTCGATAGGGGCGTAGATGGCAAACTCTACCTTCTTGGGGTCGATGATGACGAATTTCAGTTCACTAGGATGTTTCTTATATAGCAAAGAAGTCACAATGGCATTCAGTCCAACCGACTTACCTTGTCCGGTGGCACCAGCCACTAGCATATGTGGAGCTTTGGCCAAGTCCACCATAAACACTTCATTGGTGATTGTTTTTCCTAGTGCAACAGGAAGTTCGTAAGTTGTTTCTTGAAATTTTTTGCTGGCAAGAATAGAAGCCATTGGTACAATTCTAGGATTGGCATTGGGAACCTCAATGCCGATGGTTCCTTTTCCTGGTATCGGTGCGATGATACGAATCCCCAACGCAGAAAGGCTCAGTGCAATGTCGTCTTCCAAATTTCGAATCTTTGAGATGCGCACACCTTCTGCAGGAGTGATTTCATAAAGGGTGATAGTTGGTCCTACGCTTGCTTTTATGGAACTGATTTCAATGCCGAAACTGTGCAAAACCTGTATGATACGATTCTTGTTGGTTGTTTGCTCTTCCATGTTGATAGGAGGCTCTTTTGCCTCGTCAAATTCCTGAAGAAGGTCAAGGGTAGGGAATTGATAATGCTCCAAATCCAGGCGGGGGTTGTAAGGTTGTGAAATGTCTCCATGAATAATCATATCTTCCTCTTTCTTCTCGTTGCTGATTTCAAAGACAGGCTCCTGAACTTCGTTGTTTTCCGGCTGAGCAGGTTTTTCTGTATATATAGGGTCTTTTGGAGCAGGTTGGATAGGTGTCTCTTCTTCCTCTTCTATTTCTATGTATTTCTCCTTTTCCTCTTCAGGTACAATATTGACATTCTCGGCAGCTTCATCAACAATTATTTCTTCTACATCTTCAATGTTTTCATCATCTTGGTCTATAATTTCCTCTTTCTTTGGTGTAGCTGTTGACATTTTTGCTTTGGCAATTGGTTTAATAATGGCCTGCACATTGTCTTCACATTCCTTTTTCTCTTTCTTTTGAGCTGCTTTTTGGACTCTTTTCTCGTGCAGGGATTTAAACAGCAAGTCTATGCGTAATGCTTTTCGTATTATCTCTATAGTGTGTTTTGAAAAGAATAGTGCGATAAAGATGCCGGTAGCCAGTATGGACAAAAACAGTCCGAGACCTCCAATCTGTGAGGAAATCCATAATGAAATGTGGTATCCGTGTAATCCACCCGGATATAAGAATGAATTATCCATTAACCCGCCGAAAATGAAACTGAATGTAATGGAAATCCAAACCATTAGTATATTACATCCGGTAAACCATTTCCATAAAGTAAATTGGTTTGCCTTGATTAGACTCATTCCTGTAACAATGAATAAAATGACAATGGCATAAGCTGATATACCAAAACAGTCATTGATGAAGAATTGGGAAAGTTGGGCTCCTCGAGCTCCTGCCCAGTTTTGGATATGGTTGTCTGTAGCAAGTAATTCGTCGGGGTTAGGATGTTTCAGAATGCTTTGATCTACCCCTCCTGTAAAAAAGAAGGAGGTGAAAGCTAGAAACAGATAAGTACCGAAGAGGATGAATAACATACCAAACATAAATCGGGAGTTTTCACTTTTTAAGATAGAAAGAACCTTTTGGGTAGTGGCAAACTTTTCTGAAAGTGGTTGATTATTTGTTTTTTTCTTCATTTCTATAGAATATGATATACGTTTTTATTACATTTTATTATTCCTTTATAGGAAGCATACGCAAATTTACAAATATTTTTTTTACCCCCATATTTTTTTCGTACCTTTGCACGACAATAAGTTTTAATATGGAAAAAAATACTTCTATTATATTTGATAAGAATACAGTAGAGTTTGTTACTGTAGCTGCTGAATGTTGTGGCTTTTTGGAACGTGCTGGAGAACACCCACGTCGAGCATTTGTTGATACGGCTCTCAAACTCTTGCCATTGCTTTATCTGAAGGCGCTTTTATTGCCGGCAGGAGAGAGGATTGATCTTTTTGACCCGGAGCGTTTTGTGACTGAAGGGGATTATGAAAGGGTGCGTAGTTCCATTGCGGTGCTGATGGGAGAAAAGGATGATTATCTGGATGTGTTTTTGGAAGATATGGTATATAGTGAATCTCCTATTCATCAGAATATTTCGGAAACGCTGGCAGACATCTATCAGCCACTGAAAGATTTTGTATGTGTTTATCAATTGGGTCTTGACCAGACAATGAATGATGCATTGGTTATTTGTGCAGAACAGTTTGCTGAGTTTTGGGGACAGCGGTTGGTGAATGTGCTCAGGGCTTTACATGAAGTAAGGTTTATGCAGTCTGGCGAAGATGCAGAGGACAATGATGACTATTATAGCCCTTTGGAAGATAACTGTTCGGAAGAAAGTTTATATGAAGGCCTGGAAGCAGGAGAGGATGAAGAGGAGAATGATTGATGGTAACGTTAAAAAATAAAATATCCAAGCAGGAGGTGGCTGGAATGGAAAAAGTTCATTTCTCAGGGCGTATCTATGTAATCAATACAGAAAGCGAAGCACGAAAAGCTATTGAATATCTGAATACGCATGTATTGGTAGGGGTGGATACGGAAACTAAACCATCCTTTAAGAAAGGGACAACTCATAAGGTGGCACTGCTGCAGATATCAACAGAAGATACTTGTTTTTTATTCAGATTGAATTGTATGGGGCTTCCTGATTATTTAGAAGAGTTTTTAGTGAACGATGTGTTAAAGGTGGGGCTTTCGCTCAAAGACGACTTTAACATGTTGCGCCGAAGGAACAAAATGGATCCCCAAAATGGAAATTGGATTGAATTGCAAGATTATGTACCTCGTTTTGGCATTGAGGAAAAAAGTTTGCAGAAGATTTATGCATTGCTTTTTGGGCAAAAGATTTCAAAAAGCCAACGTTTGTCGAATTGGGAGGCTGATGTGCTGACAGAAGGACAACAGTTGTATGCTGCTACCGATGCGTGGGCCTGTGTCAGGATTTTTACTTATTTGCAAGAATTGGAAGCCAGTGGAAAATATCAGGTGGAAAAAGTGCTGGAGGAAAAGATAAAGCCTTCTGAAGTATTGCCTGTAGAATAAATGGTATAAGATAACTTTATAAAAAACAAAATACTGTGTCGTATAAAAAGGTATATTTGAAACCCGGAAAAGAAGAGTCGCTGAAGCGCTTTCATCCTTGGGTGTTCTCGGGTGCTATTGCCCGTGTGGAAGGTGAACCCGAAGAAGGGGAGGTTGTAGATGTCTATACTTCAAAGAAAGAGTTTATTGCTTGTGGACATTTTCAGATTGGAAGTATTGCCGTACGCGTACTTTCGTTTAAACAAGTAAAGATAGACCGTAATTTTTGGAAGCTTCGTTTGGAAGTAGCTAAGGATTTAAGGAAAGCTTTGGGCGTGTTAGGTAGTCCGGTCAATAATACTTACCGCTTGGCGCACGGCGAAGGAGATAATTTGCCGGGGCTTATTATTGATGTATATGATCATACGGCAGTGATGCAGGCCCATTCGGCAGGTATGCATGTTGATCGCCTGGATATTGCAGATGCGTTGTCGGATGTTATGGGGGATACTATTCAGAATATTTACTATAAGTCGGAAACGACATTGCCTTTTAAGGCTGATTTGTTGGCTACTCAGAATGGCTTTCTCAAAGGGGGAAGCCCTGAAAATGTGGCAATGGAAAATGGGCTGAAATTTCATGTGGATTGGCTGAAGGGACAAAAAACAGGTTTCTTTGTAGACCAGCGTGAAAATCGTAGCTTGTTGGAGAAATATGCCAAGGGGCGAAACGTGTTGAACATGTTCTGTTATACAGGAGGCTTTTCGTTTTATGCGATGCGTGGAGGTGCCAATTTGGTGCATTCTGTAGATAGTTCAGCAAAAGCGATTGATTTGACCAATGAAAATGTGGAATTGAATTTTCCGGGCGACGAACGTCACAAAGCTTATGCTGAAGATGCTTTCAAGTATTTGGATCGCATGGGTGACCAATATGATTTAATCATTCTTGATCCGCCTGCTTTCGCCAAGCATCGTGATGCGCTTCGTAATGCTTTGCGTGGATATACAAAACTTAATGCCAAAGCTTTTGAGAAAATTCGTCCAGGGGGTATTTTGTTTACCTTCTCTTGTTCGCAGGTTGTTAGTAAGGAGAGTTTTCGCAATGCAGTATTTACTGCTGCTGCTCAGAGCGGACGTAGTGTTCGTATTTTGCATCAGCTTACTCAGCCGGGAGACCATCCAGTAAATATCTATCATCCGGAAGGAGAGTATCTGAAAGGGCTGGTTTTATATGTAGAGTAAAAATATAAATAGAAGGAGGAAAGGTTGTATAGGCACTGGTTATCTTTGCTTTTGCAACCTTTCTTTGGTTATATATGCTATTTAGTCTGAAGTACTTATAATAAATTACTTAAAATAAAGGATGTATGGATTTAAATAAAATATTAAGCAATTTGAATATTGCACAATTAAATGACATGCAGCAGCAGGCTGTAGAGGTCTGCAGGTCTGGTAGTGATATGATTTTGCTTTCGCCTACAGGTAGTGGTAAAACATTGGCTTATCTGTTGCCCTTAGTCAATTTGTTAAAAGCAGGAGTGTCAAGGGTGCAAGCGGTGGTGCTGGTTCCTTCACGTGAGTTGGCCATACAAATAGAGCAGGTCTTTAAGGTGATGGGGACAGAATTTGTTGCAATGAGCTGCTATGGCGGGCGTCCGGCTATGGATGAGCATCGTACCATGAAAGGAGTAAATCCTTCGGTTATCATTGGTACTCCAGGGAGAATGAATGATCATCTTTCTAAAGGGAATATTAATGGGGAAGAGGTTAGCATCTTGATTATAGATGAATTTGACAAATGCCTGGAATTGGACTTTCAAGATGAGATGTCGGAGGTGATTGCACAGTTGCCTGCGTTGAAGAGACGCTTTTTGTTGTCTGCTACAGACGCTGAAGAGATTCCTCGTTTTGCAGGATTAAATCATATTGTGAAACTGGACTTTTTGCAGGACAGAGAAGAATTAGCTAACCGATTGCAATTGTTCCGTGTAGATTCTCCAGTAAAAGATAAACTGGATACCTTGTTCCGATTATTATGCTGTTTAGGTGAAGAGCAGACTATTGTTTTCTGTAATCATCGTGAAAGTGTGGATAGAGTAGGTAAATATCTTCATTCTATGAAGCTAGAATGTGAAGTGTTTCATGGAGGTATGATTCAGGATGATCGTGAGCGGGCTTTATATAAGTTCCGCAATGGAAGTTGTAGGTTTTTTGTCTCTACAGATTTGGCGGCTAGAGGGTTGGATATTCCAGAAATTAAAAATGTAGTTCATTATCATTTGCCGCAGACAGAGGACGGCTTTGTGCATCGAAACGGACGAACAGCTCGTTGGGACGCAAATGGTAAGGCTTATGTCGTTTTAGCCCCAGAAGAAAAGATGCCAGATTATATGGAAGATGCAGCAGCATTTGTTTTTCCGGAGAAGATACCTGCACCGTCTATGCCGCAATTCATCACTTTATATATAGGTAAAGGCAAAAAAGATAAGATTAATAAAATTGATATTGTAGGTTTCCTGTCTAAAAAAGGAGGCTTAGGAAAGGAAGAGGTTGGCCGTATTGATGTGAAGGATCATTGTGCCTATGCTGCAGTATCGCGCAGAAAGTTTAAACAAGTGTTAAAACTGATACAGAATGAAAAGATTAAGGGGCTGAAAACTTTGATAGAACCAGCAAAATGATAACTTTGTGATAGATAAACAACTCAAAGTTATTTGATGCCCGTAAAGAATATTTATAGGGTATATGTCTTGGTGTCAATATGTAATAATATTTGACGTTTTCGGGTTATATGGAAAGTAAAAAGAGGCTGATTGATGAATATTTTACATTTAATGTTTGAAATTATAAAATAATTTGCTAAATTCGCAAGTGTAAGAATAAACAAGATGTCTAACCAAAACAAACTTCCAGATGAAAAAACATAATTTTAATGCGGGACCTTCTATTTTGCCCCGCGAGGTTATTGAGAAAACAGCTCAAGCTATATTGGATTACAATGGTTCTGGACTTTCACTAATGGAGATTAGCCATCGTGCTAAAGACTTCCAACCGGTGGTGGATGAAGCTATTGCTTTGTTTAAAGAACTGTTGCATATTCCGGATGGATACTCTGTGTTATTCCTAGGAGGTGGTGCAAGCATGGAGTTTTGTATGGTTCCTTACAACTTCTTGGAGAAGAAAGCTGCTTATTTGAATACAGGAACTTGGGCTAAGAAGGCTATTAAAGAAGCTAAAGCTTTTGGTGAGGTGGTAGAGGTTGCCTCTTCTGAGGCAGAAAACTTTACCTATATACCTAAAGCATTTACGGTGCCCGAAGATGTTGACTATTTTCATATTACAACTAACAATACGATTTACGGTACAGAACTGCACGATGATTTGAATGTGAATGTACCAATGGTTGCGGATATGTCTTCTGATATCTTTTCTCGCCCTATAGACGTTTCTAAATATATTTGCATTTATGGAGGTGCTCAAAAGAATTTAGCTCCTGCAGGTGTTACCTTTGTCATTGTGCGTAATGATGCTTTAGGTAAGGTTTCTCGACATATTCCTACGATGTTGAATTATCAAACCCATGTAGATAAAGGGTCAATGTTCAACACTCCTCCTGTTGTTCCTATTTATGCTGCATTGCAGACATTACGTTGGATTAAGAAAGAAGGTGGAGTGGAAGAGATGCAGCGTAGAGCTAAAGAGCGTGCTGAATTGCTGTATGCGGAAATTGACCGCAATAAGTTATTCCGCGGTACTGTATGTAAGGAAGACCGTTCTTTAATGAACATCTGCTTTGTAATGAATGATGAATATAAGGATTTGGAAACTGAATTCTTGAAATTTGCAACGGGTCACGGTATGGTGGGTATTAAGGGACACCGTTCTGTAGGTGGTTTCCGTGCATCATGCTATAATGCTATGGCACTTGAAAGTGTGAAGGCACTGGTGGCTTGTATGCAAGAATTTGAAAAACTGCATTGAAAACATCTTTCAATGAAAGCAAGAGGTCTGATTTCAGATCTTCTTGCTTCCATTGAACTGACAAGTTAATCTTATTTTTTACTTATTATCTTAATTGACCTTTAACCTTTGGAGTCTGTACTTCGTTTAAAGTTTCCTTTTTGTTTTTTTCAGTTCTGATTGAATACGGTAATCTGACAAATTGTTGTAGAATGCTTTTTTCTTAGGCAGACTCTCTTAAATACAGTTTTATTATGAAAGTCTTGATTGCAACAGAGAAGCCGTTTGCTAAAGTGGCAGTAGACGGCATACGTAAAGAGTTTGAATCTGCAGGTTATGAATTGGTCCTGTTGGAAAAATATACAGAAAAGCAGCAGTTGCTTGATGCAGTGAAAGGGGTAAATGCTTTGATTGTGCGTAGTGACATTATAGATAATGAAGTAATTGGGGCTGCAGATAGTTTGAAAATTATAGTAAGGGCAGGAGCTGGTTACGACAATATTGACTTGGAATCGGCTACTCAACATGGAGTTTGTGTAATGAACACTCCTGGACAGAATTCAAACGCTGTAGCCGAATTGGTCTTTGGGCTGTTGGTTATGATGGTGCGTGGCTTTTATGAAGGGAAACCAGGTATTGAACTCAAAGGAAAGAAGTTAGGTATTCATGCGTTTGGTAACGTAGGTAAAAATGTGGCGCGTATTGCAAAAGGTTTTGGTATGGATGTATATGCGTATGATGTTTTTTGTCCGGCTGAAGATATTGAAAAAGCTGGCGTGAAGCCTGTTGCTTCAGTAAAGGAATTATACGAAACTTGTCATATTGTTTCTTTGCATGTTCCAGCTACTCCTCAAACTAAAAAAGTGGTTAATTATGAACTGTTAAGTTGCATGCCTCAAGGAGCACTGCTCATCAATACGGCACGTAAAGATGTGATAGATGAAGAAGGTTTGTTGCGCTTTATGGAAGAGCATGCTGATTTTAGATATATTACAGATATTATGCCATCTAATCATGAAGTGTTGATGGCTAAATTTAAAGGCCGTTATTTTTCCACTCCAAAGAAAATGGGGGCACAGACTGCTGAGGCTAACATTAATGCAGGTTTAGCTGCAGCTAGTCAGATTGTTGGATATTTGGAAAAGGGAGATGAATGTTTCAGGGTGAATAAGTAAGGGATAGTGGGCCGTGCTATCTGAAAATGCAGTATGGCACGGCTTTCCTAATTTTTCATTTTGACAAGTTGTTTTTGTAATTAATTATAACGATATGGCTGTTATTAGACCATTTAAAGGTGTACGTCCGCCGCGTCAATTAGTTGAGCAAGTGGCGTCTCGTCCTTATGATGTGCTTAGTTCGGAAGAAGCACGTATAGAAGCTCAAGGTAACGAAAAATCCCTCTATCATATTATTCGTCCAGAAATAGATTTTCCAGAAGGTACTGATGAACACGATGATAAGGTGTATCGTAAGGCGGCCGAAAATTTCAAGATGTTTCAGGATAAAGGATGGCTGGTGCAAGATGAAAAGCCTTGCTACTATATCTATGCACAGACAATGAATGGAAAGACGCAATATGGATTGGTAGTTGGAGCTTATGTTCCAGATTATATGAATGGAGTTATTAAGAAGCATGAATTAACTCGTCGCGATAAAGAGGAAGATCGTATGAAACATATTTGTGCAAGCAATGCCAATGTTGGACCGGTCTTTTTGGCGTATCCTGAAAATCAAGTTCTTGATGATTTGATAGCAAGATATACAACTTTAGAACCTGAATATGATTTTATAGCACCATCCGATGGGTTTGGACATACTTTTTGGGTGATTGACAAAACCGAAGACATTGCTTTGATTACAGAAGTGTTTGGAGAAATGCCAGCTTTATATATTGCTGATGGACATCATCGTAGTGCAGCAGCAGCATTGGTAGGAGCTGAGAAGGCTAAACAAAATCCACATCATCGAGGAGATGAAGAGTATAATTATTTCATGGCGGTATGTTTCCCTGCTAACCAGTTGACAATTATAGATTATAATCGTTTGGTAAAAGACTTGAATGGGTTATCGGTTGAAGAGTTTTTAAATGCTTTAAAGACACATTTTGTAGTCGAATGTAAGGGAAGTTCAATCTATAAACCAGTAACTTTACATAATTTTGGTTTGTATGTGGGGGGTGCATGGTATAGTCTTACTTCTAAACCGGGAACTTATGATGATAATGATCCAATAAGGGTGTTAGATGTTACTATCTCATCCAATTTGATTTTGGATCAAATTCTGGGTATTAAAGATTTACGTTCAGATAAGAGAGTGGATTTTGTTGGCGGTATTCGTGGTTTAGGTGAATTGCAGAAAAGGGTGGACAGTGGAGAAATGAAAATGGCTTTGGCTCTTTATCCTGTGTCCATGAAGCAACTGATGGATATAGCAGATACGGGAAATATAATGCCTCCAAAGACTACTTGGTTTGAGCCTAAACTTCGTTCTGGACTGATTATTCATAAGCTAGATTAGTAGGTAGATTTGTTTGATTGGAGGGTTGGAAGTGGGATAGTAAGAAGATTGCGAATACTTTTGTTCAATAAAAAGATACAGTTGTATTAAATTATGTAAAAAAAGTAGGCAGGATGAAAGACTTTGAATAATTGTATTTATTTTTGGGAGGAATTATCATTTTATAATATTGAAAGTTATGAACGAATTAATTGAAAAAATCAAAGAGTTGAGTACTGCTATGCTTGAAGATGCTGAACTTCAGGCTGACAAAGGTAACAAGGCAGCAGGAACTCGTGCTCGTAAGTTTTCTTTGGAATTAGAGAAAACTTTGAAAGAGTTTAGAAAAGTATCTTTGGAAGAATCTAAGAAATAATTTTTATTGGATTCTTTAGGTAAAAGAGGTTATATCATGTAGTAGATATAATCTCTTTTATTTTTTTGAGAAATAGTAAGGTGGCTATAATGTATTGGGGTCATCTACGTATTAAGATTGTAATATGAGTAGAAAGATAAAAAATAGAACTTGGGTAATTGGCACAATCTTTTTATTTTTTGGGGCTTGTCTGTTGTTGGGCTGGCGATCTCAGTTTGGTTCTGAGAGAAAACTGCGTGCAGAGATTGATTCTTTGAATCGTCTTTCGTATGATTTGCGATATAGCGATTTGAATGTTTCTTCTAAATTAGCATCAAGGGCATTTGCTTTATCTGAACATTATCCGGAACTGCAGGCCGAGGCTTTAAATCAAATGGGATTTTGTGCTTTTATGCGGATGGATTTTGAACATGCATTACGTTTGTTTCAGGCTGCATTAGATAGGAGTGACAGTGAGATAGAATCGATGATTGCTTGTGTGGGGATGATGAAAGTATGTCAGCGCACCTCTATGAATAAAGGGTTTTATGATTATCGTAACCGTGCGATGGTGCATATGAAACGTATCCGTGAGGATGAAAAGCTGATATCTGATATCAATGAATGCAAGCGAAAGAATTATGCATTCTCTGAGTTTTATATTGTTTCGGGCATTTACTTCTATTATCTCCAGCAGCAACGCGAGTCGTTGGAAGCTATCAATTCTGTATCTGATGATTGGTTGGAAGTGGACCCTTCTCAACAAATCTATTATGAATATATGAAGGGTTCGGGGGGAATGTATGAGGCTGAAAACTATGAAAAAAGATTGATAGGTGAATTTACTTATCTAGTGAACTGCATGCTTGCAGGTAAGGCTAACGGATATATTTATTTTGAGGCTAATGCGATGCAGGGGATTGCCGAAATACTTTTGTTTCCACAAAATCAGGAGATTATATTGAATAAGATGGCAGGACTTTTGCATCTTGTCAATGAAAGGGAGTTACCTATAGATAGCCTGCCTCTGTATCTGGCAAACAGGGCGTTGGTATTGTTTCAGCGTTATGGCGACTGGTATCAAATTTCTGGGACTTATCGCACAATGGCTTCATGTTATAATGTGAGGCAGCAGCCTGAAAAGGCGTTAGAATGCTTGAAGGCTGCTTTGCAATATGTAAACCGTCATCATGAAAGGTTTTATCATTGCACAGATACTACCGACCGTCTGTATGCATATGTTCCGGGAAATGCAAAGCCGGTAGAGTTGCGATGGGTTGTAGATAAAAAGATAAAGACTGTTCCTGAATGGATATTAAGGTTGAGGGAGCAGTTGAGTTGCACATATGCGGCCATGGATTGTAAGGTGGAGTCTGATTATAATCGCAATATATATTTAGATCTATTGGATTATACCCGTCAGGACAAAGCATTGGAAAGCAGATATGAAAGTTTGGAAGAGGAGACTCAGCAGTTGAATTACTTGCTATTGTCTGTGGCGATAGGTATTCTCTTGCTAGTGGTTTTTTTTGTATGGTTGAATAGATATTGGAGAAAACGAAATCAAGTGTATTTGAATCGTTTTTCCAAAACCTTTTGTCTGTGTCGGCGAATTACGTCGTTGGGGGCATTGCATAATCTAGACGATGAAACTTTGGCTGATGGTTTGGTAACTTATATAGAAAAAGATTTAGAAGCATTATTAGGAATTAGTAATATTCATATCTCATTGCAGAACAATGGGGAGGAAGAACTTTCTTCTGCAAAAGAGGAAATAGGGAAAGATTCATTGCATACAGAACAGCAGTATATTGAAAAACTGTTTTTGCCAGGAACTCATGAAGAGGTTGGTGAGTTGAGTTTTGTTTCATCTGCGCCATTGCTTGGAGAAGACAGGGAGTTGCTGGTATTGATTTTGCCTTATCTTGCTTGGGCTATCAAGAATGGAACCGACCTGCTTTCTTTAGATGATGAGAGAAGGCAGTTGCAGAAAGAACAGTATGTGCACAAACTTCATCTGATAGAGAATAAGCGGCAGAATATTGTAAAGAAGGCTTGTTTCTCTATTGTGACGGGTATGTTGCCTTATATTGATCGTATTATCAATGAGGTGGATAAGTTGAATAGTCATAGAAATATATTGTCGGCTGAAATCAAGAAGGAGAAAGTGGGCTATATAAATGAATTGGTTGGTCAAATTAATGAATACAATGACATTCTTGCTTTATGGGTGAAGATGCGTCAAGGGGCTTTGAGTTTAAATATTGAAAGTTTTTCTTTGCAGTCTTTGTTCTCAGTGATAGAAAAGGGCAGAAGGTCTTTTGAAATGAAGCAGTTGAAATTGGAAGTGTTAGAAACTCAAGCGATAGTAAAGGCAGATAAGGCATTGACTCTGTTTATGATAAATACGTTGGCCGAAAATGCCCGTAAATACACATCTTCCGGTGGGGTGGTCAAGGTATTTGCCAGAGAGGAAGAGAAATATGTAGAGATATCTGTAGAGGATACCGGTATGGGATTGTCTCAGAAAGATATAGCATGTATTGTTGAAGAGAAAGTATATGATTCTTCTCGTATTGGGATGAATCAAGTGGAGTATGCGGCTCTTTTGAAAGAACAGAAAGGACATGGGTTTGGTTTGATGAATTGTAAGGGGATAATTGACAAGTACCGGAAGACTAATCCGTTGTTTCAGGTTTGTACGTTCAATATAGAAAGTGTATTGGGAAAAGGCAGCCGTTTTTATTTTCGTTTGCCAAAGGGAGGGAAGAAGATACTGTTGTGGATGGGAATCTTTTTTTCTGTGTTGACAACGGGATGCACTCGGAAAACGTTGGATAGGTATGATAAAGAAAAATATCCGACTGTTACTGTAAAAGACTCTTTATTGTTGAGAGCTAATGAGTATGCCAATAAAGTTTATGAATGTAATGTCAATGGCAGATATGCTCAGGCTTTGCTCTATGCAGACAGTGTACTTTATTATATGAACAGGCATTTCTTAATTCATTCTGGTCGTAAGTCTCCGCAGTTGTTGTTATACGATTGGGATAATAATCCTGCAGAGTTGGAGTGGTTGCGGCAAGGTTTCGAAACCGATTATTATATATTGTTGGATGTTAGGAATGAAACAGCGGTAGCTGCACTTGCTTTGAAAAAATTTGAGTTGTATTATTTTAATAATATGGCTTATACAGTATTATATAAGCAAGTTAGCAAAGACCGCTCGCTAGAGCAGTATTGTAGTCAGATGCAGCAGTCGGCCAATGACAAGATGATAGCTCTGTCTTTATTAGTCTTTTTGATATTAGTGTGTGGATGGTGTTTTTATCTGTTGGTGGTACGTCCTCGTTTTCGTTATCGCTATAATATGGAGCAGGTATTTATTGCCAATGAGTCTATTTCGCAGTTTATTCAGACCTTCACTCAGGCTGATGAATCGTTTTATCAAGAACTGTTGGGTAAGTTGGAAGATGAGATAAAGGAATTGATGTCTTTTTCCACTATGATATTGGCTATTTATGATGATGAGAATACTTCTTTTTGTTATATCTCCCGTTCGGATATACCTTCAGATGTAAGCTATAAGATTGATTGGACTTATCATAATTTTGATTCTCCTTGTCATACTGTCAGCGACTGGTTGTTTTTACCTTTATTGTTAGATTCGGGAGAGAAAAAGCATTGCATGGGGGTATTGGCTGTAGAAGCCACTTATACACCTGTGCCCCATGAAGATAAATTGCTGCTGGAACTGGTGGTCAGTTCTTTGTCTATAATGCTTTATCAAGTGGTGGTACAAATGAAGCAAAAATATGAAGACATAGAGGTGGCACAAGATGATGCACTTAAAGTAATGTATGAGGAGAATATGCTTCATATCCAGAATATGGTGTTGGATAATTGCTTGTCAACTATCAAGCATGAAACGGTATATTATCCGAATCGTATCAAGCAAATTATGGAAAAGGTGAGTGGTGGCAGAGAAGAGGCTTCTGACATTGAGAAAGATTGTTTGTTGCAGGTGGGCGAATTGATTGGCTATTATAAGGAAGTCTTTGTTTTGTTGAGTTCTTGTGCTGCCCGTCAGTTGGATGAAGTAACTTTTCGCCGCTCAGAAGTTCCCGTGATATTTTTAATTGAGCAAAGTTTTAAGTATTTTCGTAAGATAAAATCAAAATTGTCTTATTCAGTAGATTTGATTGTTGATGCCGATGATTCCTTGAGTGTTTGTGGTGATAAGGTTTTGTTGTTAGTGTTGATAGAAAATTTATTGAAAGAGGCGTTACGAGTGGAAATGGCTGGAACGTTAAGACTTCAGGCTCAGAAGGAGAATGATTATGTGAAGTTTAGTTTTACCGATTTGCGCCGTACATGTTCGCAAGAAGAGCTGAACCAGTTGTTTTATCCTCAAATTCGTCAGGTAAAACTGTTGAATAGTAAAGAATTGATAGGGACAGAGTTCTTGGTTTGTAAACAGATACTTCGTGAGCATGATGAGTATGGAGTACGCAGAGGGTGTAGGATTAATGCCCAGAAAACAGGAAAAGAGGAATTTACAATATGGTTTACCATACCTTTAAGTCATAAAAGAAACAAAGAGAAGTAATAATATGGAAAAATTTAAGGTTATAATAGTAGAAGATGTAAAACTTGAATTAAAAGGAACAGAAGAAATCTTTCGTCATGAGATTCCTAATGCCGAGGTGATAGGTACCGCTATGACGGAGGCTGAATTTTGGATGTTGTTGGAAAAGCAGGTACCAGATATGGTTTTGCTTGACTTGGGGCTGGGCGGTTCCACCACTATTGGTGTAGAGATTTGTTCTCAGCTCCGTGCGGAGTATCCAGATTTGAAAGTTTTGATCTTTACGGGTGAGGTTTTGAACGAGAAGCTATGGGTAGATGTGCTTCAGGCAGGTGCTCATGGTATTATTTTGAAGACAGGTGAACTGCTGACTGCTACCGATGTAGAAGCAGTTATGGCTGGAAAGCAGTTAGTGTTTAACTATCCTATATTAGAGAAGATAGTAGAGCGGTTTAAGCAGTCGGTTCTAGCCGAACAGAGACGGCAAGAGGCTGTTATTAATTATGATATTGATGAATATGATGAGCGTTTGTTGCGTCATTTAGCATTGGGGTACACAAAGGAGATGATTACTAACCTCAAGGCGATGCCTTTTGGTGTCAAGTCGTTGGAGAAGCGTCAGAACGATTTGGTGGGGCGATTATTCCGCTCTGATGAACGTACGGGGGTCAATGCTTGCCGTTTGGTAACTCGTGCATTTGAATTGCGTATCTTGGATATAGATAACTTAGAACCAGATGACGAGTAAGCATTATATTCATCCAGCCACTTGTTTTTTTCTCTTGACTCAGTTGGTAGTTTTGCTTTCATGGATAGGCAATATTTATGGTTGGGAGGGGGTTGAAAATCTGATGAGTCCGGAAGGGCTACGCTGGAAATTGCGTACAGTAGGACATTCATTTCTGTCGGCTCCTTTGATAGGAAGTATTGTTCTTCTTTTTTTAGGGGGAGGTTTGCTTGTTCATACAGGATGTGCCGATGCCCTCTGGCGATTTGTTTACCGCAGGAGAGAATTGTCTCGTAAGGAGAGGAATGCATTGATTGTTAGCATAGTCTCCGGATGTATTCTAATGGGTGGATGGTTATTTTTAGCTTATGGCCCTTGGGGAGGAGCACGTAGCATCAATGGTAGGTTATCTGGCTCCCCTTTACTTGATGGTAGTGCCTATTTGCTTTCTGTTATGTGGGGTATAATGGGGGGAGTGTATGGTTATGCAGTTAATTTCTATCATACCGACAAAGACATTGTGCGTGGCATGTCGTATGGCTTCATCCGAATCCCTGAATTCTTTGTTATCTTTTTTTTTGTTGTCCAGCTTTTTGAGGCGTTGGAATATAGCAAATTATATCTTTATTGGGGAATATCAGAGCAATTTATCTATTTTAGTCATATAGTATGTATTCTTTTTTCATTAGGCTTTGCATTAAGGAAAAAAAATATATCTTTGTAGCCATATTACAAAATTAAATAACGTACTGATATGAAAAGAATTATTTTGATGGCAGCTGCAGGTATGTTGGCACTTGCTTCTTGTCAAGAACACAAAGGATATACCATTGCTGGTACATCTGAAGGAATTGCTGATGGAGAAATGGTGTATCTTCAGAATATGCAAGATGGTAAATTGGTGAAGTTGGATTCTGCTGTGGTAACTAAAGGAGCATTCAGTTTCAAGGGAGATTTGGATTCTCTCACTGTAAGTCGCTATGTTACTTATATGAAAGAGAGACAGCGTATGATTGCAATGGTTTTCATTGAAAATGGTAATATCCAATTGCATTTGGCTCAGGGTGAGAATAAGGTTTCTGGAACAACCTGTAATAATGCTTATCAGAAATTCATGGATCAGTATATTGCTTTGAATAAGGAAATGAATGATCTTTACCGTCAGATGCGTACCGATTCCACTCTTACTGCAGAGCAGGTGAAAGAAATGGAAAAGCAGTTGGAGGCAAAAGACGCTCAGAGTATTCAGGTTTTGTTGGATGCTGTAGAAGCTAACATCAACAATTTGGTAGGTGTTCAGTTGCTTGCTGCTTATGCCGATGCTTTTGATTTGAGCAAAGTTACTGAATTGCTGGGTAAGGTTCCTGCTGAGTATGCTAACGATGCTGATATTGTGAGACTGAAAGAGCGAGTTGCTATTTTATCTAAGACTGCTGTTGGTCAGAAGTTCGTTGACTTCTCAATGAATATGATTGATGGAAAAGAAGCAAAACTTTCTGAATTCATTGGAAAGAACAAATTTACATTGATTGATTTCTGGGCTAGCTGGTGTGGACCATGTCGTCAGGAAATGCCTAATGTAGTAGAGGCTTATAAGCAGTTCAAGTCTAAAGGATTTGGTATTGTAGGTGTTTCTTTAGACAATGATGCTGAGCCTTGGAAGAAGGCTGTAAAATCATTGAATATGACTTGGCCTCAGATGTCCGATTTGAAAGGCTGGGCTTGCGAAGGTGCTAAACTGTATGGTGTGCGCAGCATTCCTTCTACAGTATTGGTCGATCAGGATGGTGTGATTGTTGCAAGAAATTTGCGCGGTGAAGCCTTGGCTGAAAAATTGGCTGAATTGATGAAGTAAGTTCATTGAGGAGCTTTCTTTCAATAATATTTTAGTTTTTCGATAAGATAAATGGCTAATTTAGAGTAAACTTGATATAGATATATTGAAGTCTGTAAGATTTTGAAGAAAAGTCTTGCAGACTTTTTTTATGTGCTGACTTGAAGCAATGACAGAAACTGTATGCTGAAACTGCCTTTGAAGATTCATTTCATACACTCAAACAGATATTTCATACATTGTGTTCTCTTTTGTTTGATTAGAATTATTGCTGTCCGGTAAAACTTTTGTATGTTAAGGAAAAGAGGCTTTTTAGACGAAAACGTATGAAAATGCCTCGTATAAATGTCTTTCTAAGCGAAAATCAAGTCTACTGTTGTGAGTTTCACATAAAGCAAAAAGACAAGCCCAATTTTGTAAAATTGATGTAAGTTGTTGTATTTGTGCCGAATATAGAGATATTCTCATTTTT
>RCNI01000296.1_pt1 | contig 32600 bp, 33 predicted proteins | sample 2041151 | NCBI WGS metagenome assembly RCNI01 (sample SAMN09708214, study PRJNA481090) | feces metagenome | isolation source: feces | place: Antarctica: Albino Rookery
TTTTTTAAACACTCAGAAAAATGGATTTCAGAGAAATTTTGGCCATCTCGGGCCAACCGGGACTTTATAAATATGTTGCACAGTCGCAGCGCGGCGTTATCGTCGAGTCGCTGGTGGACGGTCGTCGTATGAACGCCGCAGCCAACGCCCGCGTAAGCGCGCTGACCGAGATCTCGATGTTCACCGAGGGTGAGGATATCGCTCTTTCGGAGGTGTTCACCCGTATCTTCGATCACTACAAGGGTAAAGAGGCGATTTCGGAGAAGGAGAGTGCCGACAAACTGAAGGCTGCTTTCGCCGAGGTCGTTCCCGAATATGATCGCGAGCGTGTACACGTTTCGGACATCAAGAAGTGCTTCGCATGGTATAACATTCTGGTGAAGGCTGGTTTCACGAAATTCGTCGATGTAGAGGACGAAGCAAAGGAAGGCGAAGAGGAAACGAAATAATTCCGACCTTGAAGCGGACTTTAAACTCCGGGTGCTGTGGGCATCCGGAGTTTTTTTGCATAAATTTTCGGGTGTGTCACAAGTTGTCATTTTGTCGCCGTTTCTTTGCATTGTCAAACCAAGACAAAGAACCTTAAAACAACTTACGGCTATGGGAACAGTTTACAAAATCAAGTGCAAGGCGTGTGGCGCGCAATTCGATCATTACATTCTTTCGGAGCGGGGTGTGTTGCCTCGTTGTGTGGGACTGGGCGATTTCGTCGAGACCGAAATGGCGATCCGCTGTCCGCATTGCCACCGCCGCATGAACCGCACGCAGGAGGAGTTCAACGAGCAGGTCGAAGTGACCTATGTGTGGGACTGAAGCAAAAAAATGAGGATAAAAAGTGGCTTATTTCGCAAAAAATTCATATCTTTGAAAGTAAAAATATTTAAAGGAATGACTAATTTAAAGATAGGGGACTTGGCTCCCGACTTCACTTCTACAACCCAAAACGGGGAGACTCTTTCGTTGCACGATCTCAAAGGTCAGCGCGTAATTCTTTACTTCTATCCGAAGGACAATACTCCGGGATGTACTCTCGAAGCCAAGAGTCTGCGTGACGGCAAGGCTCGACTCGCCGAGATGGGATTCCGCATCATCGGCGTAAGTCCCGACAGCGAGAAGTCACATCAGAATTTTTGCCAGAAGCACGAACTGAACTTTACGCTTTTGTCCGATACGGATCACAGCGTGTGTGAGGCATACGGCGTTTGGGGCGAAAAGTCGATGTGCGGCCGCAAGTATATGGGCGTATTCCGCACGACGTTCGTCATTGACGCCGAGGGGCGCATCGAGAAACTCTTTACGAAGGTCGATACCAAGAACCACTACCAGCAAATCATCGACTCCTACAAGGAGTAATTCAAATCGTAAAAAGCATTTAAATATATGGCAGAAAAGAAACCGGTTGATGCGGACAAGTTGAAGGTCTTGGACGCAGTCATGCAGAAAATAGAAAAGGACTTCGGTAAGGGTTCGATCATGCGTATGAACAGTACCGAGGAGAACGACATCCCCGTAATTCCCACGGGATCCATCACGCTGGATATGGCGTTGGGCGTGGGCGGTTATCCCAAAGGGCGTGTCATCGAGATCTACGGTCCCGAATCGTCGGGTAAGACCACGTTGGCCATCCATGCGATTGCCGAGGCACAGAAGGAGGGCGGTATCGCCGCATTCATTGATGCCGAGCACGCATTCGACAGTTTTTATGCCCAGAAGTTGGGCGTGGATGTCGATAACCTGTTGATCTCGCAGCCCGATAACGGCGAGCAGGCTCTGGAAATTGCCGATTCGCTGATTCGTTCGAGTGCCATCGACATCATCGTCATCGACTCGGTGGCCGCATTGACCCCGAAGGCCGAGATCGAGGGGGAGATGGGCGATTCGAAGATGGGTCTTCAGGCTCGTCTGATGTCGCAGGCTCTGCGTAAACTGACGTCGAGCATTGCCAAGACCAAAACCGTCTGCATCTTCATCAACCAGTTGCGTGATAAGATCGGTGTGGTTTACGGCAACCCCGAAACGACGACGGGCGGTAACGCTTTGAAATTCTACGCCAGCGTGCGTATCGACATTCGCCGTGTGTCGGTCATCAAGGATGGCGAGGAGCAGTTGGGTACCCGTACCCGCGTAAAGGTCGTGAAGAACAAGGTGGCACCTCCGTTCAAGCGTGCCGAGTTCGACATCATGTTCGGCGAGGGTATCTCGAAGATCGGCGAGATCATCGACTTGGGTGTGGATTACGGCGTGTTGCGTAAGGCCGGATCATGGTACTCCTATGGAGACCGCAAGATCGGTCAGGGGCGCGATGCCGTGAAGGATTTGCTCAAGAGCGATGAGGCTCTGGCTGCCGAAATCGAAGAACAGGTGCGTGCGGCGATGAAAACACCCCGTGAGGAGTAGTTTTTTGAAATTACAGATACGGCTTTGCGGTTGAATCGGGCTTTGCAGTTTCGGATTCAACCGTTTGCCTGTTTGAAACAAATGCTTGAAGTAGTAATACAAAAAGTGTTTGATTTCAATAAGATACATTAAACGGATTTGAATATGGGATACTCACCGGAAGACGAAGCATTCATCAAGGAAAAATGGGAGGAGTTGCTGTTGTCGTGCACAAATATCTGCAAGAATGATGAGGACTGGAACCTCATCAAGCGTGCATTTTTTCTGGCCAAAGAGGCTCACGAAGGGGCAAGACGCCGCTCCGGCGAGCCTTATTTGTTGCATCCCATTGCCGTGGCCAAGATCGTGGTCGATGAGATCGGTCTGGGCGTGAAGTCGGTGGTTGCGGCTCTGCTGCACGATGTGGTGGAGGATACGGACTATACGGTCGAGGATTTGGAACGCATCTTCGGAGAGAAGATCGCCTCGATGGTGGACGGACTGACCAAGATGGCGGGAGTGTTCAATGCCGATACTTCGGCACAGGCGGAGTATTTCCGCAAGGTGTTGCTCACGTTGTCGGACGATGTGCGGGTGATTCTGATCAAGATCGCCGACCGCCTGCATAATATGCGTACGCTGGGGGCGATGCCGCTTAATAAGCAGATCAAGATCACGGGCGAAACGATCTATCTGTTCGCGCCGTTGGCTTATCGTCTGGGGTTGTTTTCGATCAAGAGCGAGTTGGAGGATCTCTGCATGAAGTATCGTTTCCCGCAGCAGTATGCCGAAATCAGACAGAAATTGGAGGAGAGCGAGGCTTCGCGCCGGGAGTACATCAACAATTTCAATGCGCCGATCATCGCCAAACTCAACCGCGACCACATCAATTACGAAATTTCGGGACGTGTCAAGAGCGTCTATTCGATTTGGAACAAGATGCAGCGCAAACAGATCCCCTTCGAGGAGGTTTACGACCTGTTTGCCATCCGCATCGTGTTCAAACCCCTGCCTTTCCCTTCGGAGAAAACCCAGTGCTGGCAGATTTACTCGTCGATTACCGATATTTACACTCCGAAACCCGACCGCCTGCGCGATTGGATCTCGATGCCCAAGGCCAACGGCTACGAGGCACTGCATTCGACGGTGATGGGCCCGAACGGAATCTGGGTCGAGGTGCAGATCCGCACACAACGCATGGAGGATATTGCCGAGCGCGGATTCGCGGCACACTGGAAATACAAACATGCCACCATTTCGCAAAACGAGGATGAATTTGACAAGTGGCTGAAGCAGATCCGTGATGCGTTAAATTCGCCGACGGAGGATGCGGTCGATTTCTTGGATAACTTTAAGTTGTCGCTATATACATCTGAAATAGTAGTCTTTACGCCTAAAGGAGAATCCAAGAAGTTGCCTTATGGTGCAACGGCACTCGACTTGGCTTACGAGATCCACTCGAAGATCGGTAACGGTGCCATCAGTGCCAAGATTAACCACAAACTGATGCCCGTGACAACCCAACTCAACAATGGAGATCAGGTCGAAATCATTGCAGCCGATTCGGCACGTCCGAAATCCGAATGGCTGGATGTCGTCACGACGGGCAAGGCCAAGCAGGCGATCAAGAGTTTCTTGAAACGCGATCGGCAGAACAACATCGAGAATGGCATGCAACTTCTGGAGAAGCGTATGCAGGAACTCGACATCAAACTCAGCGGGCGTGTCCTGCGTAAAATCATCCCGATTTACGAATGCAGCAACAAAGAGGAGTTGTACAGCAAGATCGGAGCAGGCATCGTATCGTTGGATAATCTGGAGAAGGCACTAAAGAGCAACTCCAAAAGTAAAATTTTGAAATTCTGGACTCTCTTTATTCCTCATAAGAAAGATGAGGATGGAGACGAGCCGGAACAAGAAACCCATACACAGGACGAGGCATCGGAGGGCGATGTGGCGGATCAGTTCGAGATAGCCGATTGTTGCAAGCCGATTCCCGGCGATAAGGTGGTCGGATTCCGCGATTCATCGACGGGAAAGATTATCGTACATAAGGCCTCGTGCGAAGAATTGGATCGATTGGCTGCGCAACACGGCGGGCAGATCGTCAAGGAGGAGATCAAATGGTCGCAGCATAAAGCAATGTCTTATTTGGTGACTGTTGAGATCCGTGCCTTGGATCGGCAGGGTTTGTTGCTCGAATTGGCGACGATCATGAGTGCCGATTTCAGTATCAATATACGCGAATTGAATCTGCACAGTCACGATGGAATTTGCGAGGGCAGTATTGCCCTCTATGTTAAGAATGCCGATGGTTTGTCGGTAATTATGGATCGCCTGCGCAAAGTCAAGGGCATGGATACAGTGAAACGTAAATTAAATTAGACGGATTATGATAAGCGAATTTTTTGCAGAAGTAGATCCCGGTATCATCGGTTTGGTGGTGACGTTGATTGTTGTCTTGTTGGCAAAAGGCAAGACGGCAAAATATGTCAAGGAGAAGGGACGAGAACAGACGGACGAAGAGGTCGAGTTTCCGGATCTGGATGAAGATCCCGAAATCCGAGAGTTGAAAAAGATGCTCGGAAAGATGTCCGAGAGGGTAAAACCGCTTCCGAAGGCTTCGATCCCGCAAAAGGTTCAATTCCCCGATGTGAAGCACATCGGGCGGAAGAATATACCTGCCGAAGCCGTAAAACCTGCTTGTCTGCAAAAGCCTGTGGTTCAGCCTGTGCCCGCATCACAACCTTCTTTTGCTTCGAAAACGCATCACTCCGCACCAACCGTAAAGAAGAGTGCGGAGGTGCATAAGACGCATCTGCGCCATCAAACCGTTACGCGAAGCGAGCAGCCGTCCGTGGCTTTGTTTTCGTCCGAAGAAGAGTTGCGTCGGGCGATCATTTATTCGGAGATCATGCAACCCAAATTCAAAGAAGAAGAGTAACATTAAAATCAAAACGATATGGCATCAATATTTTCAAAGATTATTGCCGGCGAGATTCCTTCATACAAGATTGCCGAAGATGAGAATTATTACGCATTTCTCGACATCAATCCGTTGGCTGAGGGACATACGTTGGTTGTGCCGAAGAAAGAGGTGGATTATATTTTTGACCTCGATGACAAGACATTGTCGGGCATGATGGTTTTTGCCAAGAAGGTGGCTGAAAAAATCAAGGAGATGACGGGCTGCAAAAAAGTGGCCGTAGTGGTGCTTGGCTTGGAGGTTGCACACGCACACATTCATCTGATTCCGATCAATAGTGAGTCGGATGTGGATTTCCACCGCGAGAAGTTGCAGCTGACTCCGGAGCAGTTCGCTGAAATCGCCCGTAAATTGTCGGAATAAACGAGGCGTTACAAATTTAAAAACTTCTGATTTACAGGAGGGGAGCATCTGTTTTGCTCTCCTCTTTTTTATTCTATTTAACATAATCTAAACCGCCCGACGATCGTTTGACGGTCTTCCCCGATAAATGTTATTGAAATTTGTAAATTTTCCCGAATAAAGGAGGTGGGGTAGTGTGTTTACATTTGTAAATAGATAGAATAGGGTGGTATTTTACAAATGTATTCTATTTGTTGGATTGACGTGTTCGTATTTTAACAAATATATTTACATCTGTTGCTAACATTTGTAACTATAAAACACCCTTTTGAGGTGAGGTTAAAAGGTTGAATACTGAAACGGAACTATCCAATTTATCAGTATGTTACAATATTTTATCTAAACTTAAACATATGCATAATGAGGGTATATGGGGTGTTTCGGTGATATTGGGTGTATTCAGCAATTTATTTATATATAGTTATGGTATTATCAGTGTTTTATGGATTTTACTTCATATTTATTTGTAGGCTTCGATATGTGGGGATTTCACCCGTTTACAGATGTAAAAGGATTAGGATTGATTTATAGAAATACAAATGTAAAAATCATTTGCTTTACAAAAGAAAAGTTTTTATATTTGTAAAAAAAATAGGCTTATGAGGGAAAAGTTGCTTCTTTTAATGAAAAATGAAGGTCTGAAGTCCGGACAATTCGCCGAGAAGGTCGGTGTCAATGCTGCGGGTATTTCGCACATCCTTGCCGGACGCAATAAACCCGGCTTCGATCTCCTGCAGAAGATTCTGCGGGCTTTCCCGCATGTAAACCCCGATTGGCTGCTTCTTGATTCGGATCAGGTCTATCGGGACGAGCCTGCGTCCCCGATGCAAACTCCGTCGGAGGATGAACTCTCGTTTATGAATGAGGTGTCGGAGCCGAAAACCCCGCACGCCGTGCAGTCGCCCGCGGTGTCGGCATCGCGTGAGGAGGTCGCGCCTTTGCATCACGGCTCAACCAAACAGGTCGCCCGTGTTGTGATTCTTTACACGGACGGAACGTGCGAAAGTTACACGCCCGATAAGTAGCCGAGAATCGCGTAGAATTTTCCGTTACGGGTATTTGCTCGAATATTTCAAAGAGAAACGCTTAATGAAGCCCTAAAAACGGGTGTTTCAGCCTCGAAAACCGTGGTAGAACTCCCCTAATATTATTTGGTGTAATATTTATATTATGTTAAATAGTGTTTCGGATTATCCGAACTACTCTTCTGATTATGTGGCGGATGCCGATTCTTGGATGTTCTGAACGTCTTGCTGTCCTCTATGTTTGTCGTGCTCGGTTTTGGAAATGGCACAATGCGTAAAATTGGATGATTTCCTGCCGGTTTTTCTGATCCGATTCCGGCGCAATCTGTGCGAATTTGTCCCGATTTGCGTGCGTTCTTAAAAAATAATGTTATTTTTGCATAGAATTTTAAGAATGACATTTCTATGCTTCGATTGATAACCGCCCTTTGTCTTTTTATGGTGATGATGCTGAGTTCCTGCTCCGCACCGCAGACTTCGGACAAAGATTCCTTATATGTATCCATCCTTCCGCTCCGCGGACTTCTGCACGAAATTGTCGGTGATGATTTCGAGGTGAAGGTTCTGGTGCCTCCCGGTGCGAATCCTGAGACCTTTGAATTATCCGCACGCCAACTTGCCGACCTGCATCGCAGCCGTTTGGTGTTTGGTGTGGGGTTGATTCCGTTTGAGGAGTCGTTGCTGGCGCAACTCAAGGAAACGACCATTAATTTGAGTCACGGCATTCCGCTTTTGGAGGGAGTATGCGGACATGTGCATCGCGGAGCGCATGGTACAGACCCACATATTTGGACTTCGCCTAAAGCATTGAAAATTATGGCAGAAAATGCGTTTGATGCCATTCGAAAGATTTATCCCGATTCGGTGAAATATGCGCAGAATTACGCGCGTCTGAATCAGAAATTGGAGGAGTTGGATCAATATGTCGCCGAGCGGATTGCGTCCTCTGAAGTACGCTATTTTATCATCTACCACCCCGCCCTCACCTACTATGCCGAGGATTACGGCATTGAGCAGCGTTCGATCGAATTTGAGGGTAAAGAACCTTCGGCACGGCACATTGCCGGGATCATTCGTCAGGCACGTGAGGATCATGTCGATCGGATCTTCTGTCAGATACAGTTCCCGCAGACCACCGTGGAGATCATCGCATCGGACATCGGTGCGCAGATTGTGACGATAGATCCTTTGGCTGAGGATATCTTGGCGAATATCAGAAGAATAACCGATTTAATCACGGAGCAATGAATCTTATAACATTACATCAGGTCGGGGTTAAGTACGATGGGTATGAGGCTCTCCGAAATGTGAATCTGGAAGTTGCGGATCACGATTTTCTGGGAATTATCGGCCCGAACGGCGGTGGCAAAACGACCCTTGTAAAGGCGATTTTGGGTATGGTGCCCCACACGGGTACGATCGAGTTCGCCGAGGAATTGCACCGCGGGAAGGAGCGTCTGATCGGTTATATGCCGCAGATTTCGAATTTCGATCGTAATTTCCCGATATCTCTGTTGGAAATTGTGGTGTCAGGTTTGCAGGGAAGCAAGGGGTTTTGGTCGCGTTATACGCGTGCCGATCGTGAAAAGGCTATGGAATTATTGACGCAGGCAGGGATTGCCGATTTGGCGGGAATGCCTGTCGGTGAGGTGTCGGGCGGTCAGTTGCAACGTGCGCTGCTTTGCCGTGCAATCATTTCCGAACCCCGTGTGTTGATCTTGGACGAACCCACGAATTTTGTGGATAATCAATTTGAAAACGAGTTATATCGCTCGTTGCAGGAGTTGAACAAGCGGATGGCCATCATGATGGTATCGCACGATGTGGGTACGATCAGCAGTGTTGTGAAGGAGATCGTGTGCGTGAATCGCGAGGTGCATCGCCATCACTCGAATGTCCTCGATGCCGAGCAGTTACGCGCCTATAACTGCCCTATTCAACTCATCACGCACGGACGGGTGCCGCATACGGTGCTCAGTTACCACAATTTGGAAAAATAAAAAAGTCCGGCTTCACATAAGAAGCCGGACTTTTCGTTGGTATTTTATCGGATTATTTCTCTCCGTTTACCTTGCTCAATTTCTCGAACATCTCCTCGAACGAATCCACGATTTCTCGACGCAGAGCGGCATAGTGCTTGCGAACGAGCGAACGGTTGTGCGGCTCGGCGGGATTCATGGCCTTGGAGAACAGGTCGTTGCGCAAAGCAACTGCCTCCTGCATCACTTCGAAAATTTCCTTCTCTTTCGAAGGCTGAAAGCAAATAGCCATATCACAATCGAAAACCAACTCTTCGAGGCAGTAGTCGATGTCTTTTTTCAATCTTCTTAAATTTGCCATAATCTTATCGTATTAAAGAATTTACTTTTTACAAAGTTAATCAAACTTTCGGAATATCCTAATACTCCCCGTGTCAAATTTTAGTTGTAGTGTAAAATTGCCTTTACGGGGGCGTGATCCGTGTAATAGCGACCTTCGGAGTCGGTTTCGGGCATTACTTCATAGAGCGATGCCGAAAGATTGTCTCCGATGAAAATGTAGTCGATCAACTGACGCTCCTCGATGGGAATACGACCGAAATCCGTGAAACTCGCCTCGGTTCCCTTTTTCTCGGTGGCGCAGTCTTTCGTGTGATGCAAGATATTCTTCGATAGGATGTTACGGATGACTTCCGATTCGGGATCGGCATTGAAATCACCTGTGACAATGATCGGACGACCCTGTGCCAGTCTTTCGACGCGCTCTATGAGCAGGTCGCCACTCTTCTGACGGGCAACCTTCCCCATGTGGTCGAAATGGGTGTTCATGAAGAGGATTTCTTTTTGGTTGCGGTCGCGCAGTACAGCCCATGTGGCGATGCGCACACAGGCAGCATCCCAACCGAATGTGCCGACCGAGTCGGGCGTTTCGCTCAGCCAGAAGTTACCTGAGTCGATCATCTCGAAACGATCCTTGAGGTAGAAAATGGCACTGTATTCGCCCTGACGTTTTCCGTCCTCGCGGGCAACACCCACGGTGGCGTAGTCGGTAAGGCGTGCCTTCATCGTATCGAGTTGGTGTGCGAGCAGTTCCTGCGTACCCAAGAGGTCGGGATGTTCGGTGCGGAGCATTTGGGCGATGCGCTCGTAGCGGAATTTCCAGTTGTTTTCGTTGTCCTGCGGATTGTCGTAACGCATGTTCATGGTGATGACTTTGAGGTCGTCCGAAGGCGTTTGTGACGAGCACGAAACGCCGAGGATGATCAGCAACGCGCAGAGTAAGGTGTTGAGTTTGTTATTCATAAATCGTTAAGTGTGTGAATGTTCAACCAATGATGGTATAAGTGCGCAGTTCGCGTTCCAATTCGCGTTCGTGACCTTCTGTATAGTGATTTACCAAGGCGTGGAAGCGGGGCGAATGGTTGTGTTCGATCGTGTGACATAACTCGTGGATGATCACAAAATCGCGCAGGTGTTCGGGCAGAATCATCAGAAAGATGTTGAGCGAGATGGAGTTGATCGACGAGCAACTCCCCCACTTCGAACGTACGGCACGAAGGGTCACCCGCGTGTAGCGAAGACCCGTAAGTCGGGCGAGGCGTTCGATGCGCTCCGGCAGATCGCGGTGAGCCTCTTGGCGCAACTCTTCGATGCGGCGATGGCGTTCGTCGGGTGTCATGTCGGCGCGCAGAGCAGGCTCGTGAAGTGCGGCACGTCGGGCAACCTTCTGCAAGGTGTGGCGTATCCAATCCGTTTTCGACTCCATGAAGCGCAAGGCATGCTCTTCGCTTGCTCCCCGCGGGATGATCAAACGCACCCTTCCTGCCGAAGTGATTCTCAATCCGATGCGCAGTGCCCTCGGTGAAAAGTACAATTCGACATCGCCCGCCACGGGATGGCGGATGATTCGGATGCGGGGTGTCGGTTTACTCGCCAATGCGCTGACGGACAACTTCGAACAACATGACTGCTGCGGCTGCCGATACGTTCAGCGACTCGATGTGACCGATCAGAGGAATGGCCAGTTGCTCGTCGCACAATTTCAGCACCTCTTTCGAGATACCCGTATCTTCGGCACCCATCACGATGGCCGTGGGTTTCGTAAAGTCGGCATCGTAGAGCAGTTTGGAACTTTTCTCGGTGGCGGCAACGATCTGGAAGCCCTCGGTTTTGAGTTGCTTGATGGTGTTGCGGATCGAACCCACACGTGCCACGGGAATCGTGGTCAGTGCACCTGCCGACGAACGGATCGCCTCGGCATTGACCGGTGCGGAGTTTTTCAGCGGAGTGATCAGTCCGTGTGCACCCGAGCACTCGGCCGAACGGGCGATTGCACCGAAGTTGCGTACATCGGTCACACCGTCGAAAATCACCACCAGCGGGGTCTCGTCATCGGGAACACGCTCCAGAATGTCGATCATCTGCACATATTCGATGGCGGCCATTTGCGCCACGACACCTTGGTGATTCAAACGGGTCAGACGGTTGAGTTTCTCGACCGGAACTTCCTGATAGCGCAAATGGTGACGCATGCACAAGTCCTTGAGTTCCTGCATCAACTGTCCGTCGGCTCCCTTGCGGATGTAGAGTTTCTCGATCTGTCGGCCAGCCTCGATGGCTTCGGCTACGGGACGAATCCCGAAAATAAGATTATCCATATTGTGAGTTCTGTATTATTCGTTTTCCGTGATTTCCAATTCGTAGGAGGCTTTCTCCCATTCGTGCATTTCGTGGTCGTATTCGGCCTTCAGCGCGTTGTAGGCTTTGTAGTCCTCCTCGACATAGTCGGACGAAGAGGCAAATTTCGCATCGTATTCGGCAATCTTTTTTTCGATCTTGGACAGACGCTCCTCGATCACCTCGACCGCCTTGCGCAGTTTGCGGAGGAGTTTTTCCTGCTCTTTCTTCTGCTCATAGGATATTTTGCCCGAAACTTGTGTGCGGGGTGCATCTTCCTTGGCGGAAGCCTTTACAACGGGATCGCGGCGTTCAATTTCCTGCAATGATTCCAATTTGCGTTTTTCGAGGAAGTAGTAGATGCCGCCCAGATATTCGCGGACACCGCCATCGCGAAATTCATAGACCTTTTCGACAAGTCCGTCCAAAAATTCACGGTCGTGTGATACGACCACTACCGTGCCGTCGTATTTGATCAGCGCATTTTTCAAAATATCCTTCGAGCGCATATCCATGTGGTTGGTCGGCTCGTCGAGTACCAACAGATTGCGCGGTTCGAGCATCATACGTGCCATTGCCAATCGTGCGCGTTCGCCACCCGACAACACCTTGACCTTCTTGTCGATGTCTTCGCCACGGAACAGGAATGCTCCCAAAATATCGCGCAGACGGGTACGGATGTCCCCCACGGCCACACGATCCAGCGTGTCGTAAACCGTAAAATCGCCATCCATCAGATCGTCCTGATTCTGTGCGTAGTAGCCGATGTTTACGTTTGCGCCTAATTTGATCGAACCCTCGGTCGGAGTGAGTTGCCCGATAAGCATGCGCGCCAAGGTGGTTTTACCCTCGCCGTTGCGACCGACCAGTGCGATCTTACTGCCTTTCTCGATGACGAAATTTGCACCGCTGAAGACGTGTTTTGACCCGAACGACATGCCTGCATCGTTGATTTGTGCCACAATCTGACCCGAATGGGGTGCAGGCGGGAATTTGATGTTGAGCGTTGCCAAATCCTCCTCCTCGACTTCGAGGCGTTCCAGTCGTTCCAACTGCTTGATGCGCGACTGCACCTGATTCGATTTGGTGGGTTTATAGCGAAATTTTTCGATAAACTCCTCCGTCTTTTCGATCATGCGTTGCTGGTTTTCGTAGGCTGCCAACTGTTGTTGGCGACGTTCCTGACGCAGTACGACATATTTCGAATAAGAGACCTTGTAGTCGGTCACTTTGCCCAGCGAAAGTTCGATGGTGCGGTTGGTGACATTATCCAGAAAGGCGCGGTCGTGCGAAATGAGCAATACCGCACCATTGTAGTTCTTCAAATAATCCTCCAACCATTGGATCGACTCGATGTCGAGGTGGTTGGTCGGCTCATCCAGAAGGAAGATCGACGGACGGCGCAACAGCAACTTGGCCAATTCGATACGCATACGCCAGCCGCCCGAAAATTCACTTGTGGCGCGTCCGAAATCCGAACGCTTGAAGCCCAAACCCAAGAGCGTCTTTTCGATGTCGGCATCGCGCGAGTCTCCGCCCATGATCTGATAGCGATCCTGCTGATCGGTCAGCCGGTGGATCAACTGGGCATATTCCTCCGATTCGTAGTCGGTGCGTTCGGCAATCTCGGTTGTCAGATGAGCGATGTCTTTCTCGATTTTCAACACCTCATCGAAAGCCTTGGCGGTTTCCTCCACGAGAGTTGTCGTATCGTGAACACGCATGGTCTGAGGCAGATAGCCGATTGTACAGGCTCCGTTGATGGTCACATTGCCCGATGTGGGCTGCTGCTCGCCGACGATAATCTTGAGCAGTGTGGTTTTCCCCGCTCCGTTCTTACCTACCAGACCGATACGGTCCTTGGGGTTGATCAGAAAAGAAATATCGTCAAAAAGAGTCCATCCGCCATAACTGACGGTCAAATTATCGAGTGAAATCATAGTTGTATAAAAATTCATGCAAAGGTACGAAAAATGTTTCACTCTCCCAACACCGCCGCCTGAAACAAAAAGGGCAATCCAATGTGGGACTGCTCTTTTATTAAGGTATGGGTCGGTTTTTATGCGTTCAACATATTGATGATTTCCTGTTTGGGATCTTCGGCTTTGAATACGGCACTGCCTGCCACCAAAGCCTCGGCACCTGCATCGAACAACAGACGGGCGTTTTTTGACGAGATGCCGCCATCGACTTCGATCATGAGGTTCGGGTTGAGCGTTTCGGCCATTTTGCGGATGCCTGCCACTTTCTCGATCGAATGAGGCATGAACGACTGACCGCCGAATCCCGGCTCGACACTCATCACCAGCACAAGGTCAATGTCCGAGAGCCATTCTTTAAGATCTTCGATAGGTGTCGCGGGTTTGATCGAGATGCCGACCTTGACACCTGCCTTGCGAATCAAATCAATGCACTTGCGGGGATTTCGGGTGGCCTCGATGTGAAAAGTCACCAAATCGCTGCCGGCCTCGACAAATCGTTCGACGTATTTTTCGGGGTCGATGATCATCAGATGTACATCCATGAATTTGGGCGTTGCCTGACGGATGGGTTTCATCACGGGGAATCCGAAAGAGATATTGGGTACGAATACACCGTCCATGACATCAATGTGGATCCATTCGGCACGGCTGTCGTTGAGCATGCGGATGTCTCGTTCGAGGTGGCCGAAATCGGCCGAAAGCACGGAAGGTGCTATGATACGTTGCATAATTTTATGGTTTTAGGTTTAACAAAGATACGTTTTTTGTGAGGATTCCTAAAGAAAATTCGGAAAATTATCTTACCCCTGCCGGTGGCGTCCCGATGTTTCGGACAGAATTGTCCGATTTGGAAAGTCAAAAGAAGACATACTATGTTTTTGTTTTTTGCGTTAAGATATAAATTGACGGATTATCAACGTGATAACATTTTCAAAAAGTCGTTTTCTGGCTTTTCCCGATATTTTTTGAGAGTTTGTTCTTAAAATACGGGCTGAATATTTTACGAATCAATTCTTTTCTTTTATTTTTCATGAGACGGCGTTGCAGTTCTATATTTTTACGCTATCTTTGTTTTGCATTATATAAAAGGGAAAATATAGTGTAAAATGATATGGAATGTAAAATAATCGGGGGTTTTGCGTAATGCTTTCGGTTTGTTGTGTATTCCGAAAGGGTTGCGATCGGGGTAGTGTGCCGAAAAATGACAAAAAATACAGGTGTCCTAAAAAAGACACCTGCATACGTGATCCCGACGGGAATCGAACCCATATCGTAAGAACCGGAATCTTGTATTCTATCCATTGAACTACGGGACCGGACTGCAAAGATGCGAAAAATAATTTAAATAAGAAAGAAACAATGAAAGAAAAACAGGACAACTGGCAAAGAATTGAAGCAGTAATCAAATGGGCAAATATGTCCATTAATTATTTCGCGCGCCATATTGGTCTTGCACGAGGGGAGAATTTGTATCAGATCAAACGCGGAAACAACGGCATCTCGCTGGATGTCGCCGAGCGTATTGTGGCAAAGTTCCCGCAGATTGACAAATTGTGGCTTCTGACAGGTGAGGGACAGATGTTTTCGGACACCAAATTGCGTGGTGTGCAGATCCCCTACTATCATAACGACCCCGAACAATATATATCGAGCCTTGCAACGCTCGAACCCGAAAGTTACCTGTTGTTGCCGATGTTGCAGCAGTGCGATTTTGCGATGTGCTACACGGGACGCGCCATGGGCGATGTCATTCCGTCGGAAAGTATCGTGCTGTTTCGTGTGACGGATCGTGCGACGATCATCCCCGGAGAGATTTATCTGGTCAAGACCCGACGTATGAACATGTTGCGTATAGTGCGCACGACCAACGACGAGAACCGCCTGCGATTGGTTCCCGGCGATAAGATGAACTATGACGACGTAACGATTGACGTTTCGGACATAATCGACATCTATAAGTTGGTGGGAAAATTGATTATTAACTAATTTAATCTTATTTTTGTCCGTTAAACAATAAATACATCATTGCAATTATGTTTTCTGGTATTGTGGAACGCATGGCACAGGTAGTTGCCATTGATACGGATCGTCAAAATAAAGACTTTACGTTTCGTGCCGATTTTACGGACGAACTCTCGATCGACCAAAGCATCGCCCACAACGGCGTATGTCTGACGGTGGTTGCCATCAAGGGCGACACCTATAAAGTAACGGCCATGAAGGAGACGCTCGACAAAAGCAATCTTGGCAGACTGGAAGTCGGAGATTGGGTTAATTTGGAACGCTCGATGAAACCCGATGCTCTGCTCGATGGGCATATTGTTCAGGGACATGTCGATCAGACGGCCGTCTGTACCAAAAAGGAAGATGCCGATGGCAGTTGGAACTTCACTTTCGAATATACCCCTCAGGGTAACGGTTTCTGTACGGTGGATAAGGGGTCGGTGACGGTGAACGGTGTGAGCCTTACGGTGTGCGATTCCATGGAGAAGTCGTTCCGCGTGTCGATCATCCCCTATACGTTCGAGCATACGAACTTCCGTTATATCGAACCGGGTACGGTCGTGAACATCGAATTTGACATCATCGGCAAGTATATTGCCCGTCTGATGACTTCCTACATAAAATAAATTAATCCCAAAATTATGATCTATATTAAAACCAAGGAGTGTGCTTCGTTGCTGATCGCTCTTTTTGCTTCTGTTCTTGTCGGTGTTACGGCAGGAGTGCTCGACCACACATGGTGGTTGTGTCTGTCGCTTGCCGTCGGTACGTTTATTCTTCAGGCTCTTTTGGCATTGTTCATCATCCGCAAGTATGTGGCCTATAAATTGCGTCCTATTTATTCGATCGTGCTTTCGCGTAATGTCCATACCCACGAAATTTTCTCCGAACTCAAGGACAAGAAGGTGGAGGACGTTGGCGAGGAACTGACCGAATGGGCGAACAAAAACGACAAGGAGATTGCCCAACTCAAGGAGACGGAGCGTTTCCGTAAGCAGTATTTAGGTAATGTGGCTCACGAGTTGAAGACCCCGATCTTCAATATTCAGGGCTATATCTCGACTCTGCTGGACGGAGGTCTGGAGGATGAACTCATCAACCGTAAATTCTTGGAACGTGCCGAGAAGAGCATCGACCGTCTGATCAATATTGTCAATGATCTGGATACAATTTCGCGTCTGGAGAGCAACATGAACAAACTGATGCCTGACCACTTCGACATCGTGGCTTTGGCCAACGAGATTGCCGAGCAGGCTGAGATCGAAGCCGAGAAGAAGAACATCAAGATTTCGGTCAAGGGTGCCGATTCGCTGCCTTCTCCCTTCTGGGTCGAGGCCGACAAACACTACATCGGTCAGGTACTGATCAATCTGATCATCAACTCGATCCGTTACGGTAAGGAAGGCGGTACGACCCGTGTTCGTTTCCGCGATATGATGGATAAGATCCTCGTGGAGGTGGAGGATAACGGTCAGGGGATCGCCCAGAGTGACCTGCCGCGTATTTTCGAGCGTTTTTACCGCACCGATAAAGGTCGTTCTCGTGAACAGGGCGGTACGGGACTCGGTCTTGCAATCGTCAAGCACATCATCGAGGCTCACGGCGAGAAGGTTTCCGTACGCAGCGAACTGGACAAGGGATCGATCTTCTCGTTTACCTTGAGAAAGATTGATTTAACGAAGTAACAATTAACGATTTATCTATGAATATGACTTTTCTACCTATGATCGTAGAATGGAATGTCGATCCCGTGATGTTTTCCGTCTTCGGGCTCGAAATCCGTTATTACGGTTTGATGTGGGCATTAGCCATCGTCTTGGGTGCCAAATGTTATGAGGTATTTTGCAAACACGAAGGGCTGAATCCCCAACTTGCCGAGTCGATTTTTGCTTACGGAGCACTCTCGACCGTAATCGGTTCGCGTCTGGGTCACTGCTTGTTCTATGACCCCGTGGGTTATCTGTCCGCTCCGTGGACGATCATCACGGGATTCCGTGACGGAGGTATGGCCAGTCATGGTGCAGCCATCGGCCTTCTGATCGGTTTGTGGCTCTGCGCCCGCAAGTGCAAACTCCCCTACATATGGTTGCTGGATCGCATTATTCCCGGAGTTACTTTGGGTGGTGCTCTGGTACGCTTCGGCAATCTGATGAACTCCGAAATATTCGGAACGACCACCACTCTGCCTTGGGGTTTCAAATTTGTCAATTCGCACAAGTGGCTCACCTCGTTCGCACCGTCGTCTGTACATCCCACGCAGATCTATGAGGCTCTGTGTTATATTGTTACAGGGGTCGTTTTGCTGTGGTTCTATTATAAGAAAGATTGGGGGCGCCGCCGTCCGGGTCTGATGTTCGGATGGGGTTTGATCGGCATCTTCTTTACGCGCTTCATCATCGAGTTTGTCAAGGCCGATCAGGAGGAGTTCGAGGCAGGCATGATCCTTGATATGGGTCAGTGGCTGAGCATTCCGTTCATTCTGGTTGGTTTGTGGTTCATCTTCCGCAAGCCTACGCCCGCGTTGGATATGAACCACATCATCAAGGTGTCGGGTGATACCTTGAAAAACAAATCGTCTAAAAAATAGAAACAATGGGTAACTATCCGATGGTTGATCAGGTCAATAAACTGATCGGTAATATTTTGGCCGAACGGGGCGAAGTCGCTTTACCCGAAATCGGCACGCTCTCGGTTGAGCGTCACCCTGCCGAACGCCTTTCGTGTTCGATGATCAAACCGCCTTGTCGTAAGGTCGTTTTCACGCCGGAGATCCGCGGAAAACGCCTTGCAATCTATATTGCGGAAGCCGCCCGATGTGAGACCGCGGCTGCCGAGGAGATTTACGGACGTTGGTTGGCACGGGTTTATGCCGATGAGGTTTTGACGATCGAAGGCATCGGGACATTGAAGAACAAGCAGTTCATCCTGTCGGCTGAGTTCGACCGCCGTCTGAATCCTCAGGGAACGGGTCCCGTCAAGGTGCATCGTCCGATCGGCTTTGACTGGGTGCTGTGGTGCGGTGTCGTTGCCATCGGTTGCGGATTGTGTTTCGGCGCATACTACCTCTACGACAATCGCGACGAATATTTCGGGGTAAATCCCGTTGAACCGATTACCAAGGTCGAGAAGATGGAGTCTGTGGCAACAACTCCCGTCGAAGAGCCTGTGACGGATTCGTTGGCAACGGAGCCTGCCGTGACAGAGCAACCTGTTGCGACAGAACCTGCCCCCGAAAAGGAGGATATTCTGCTGTCGGGATCGGGTACGGTGGATGCTCCTGCCAAGCGCGTATCTCAACGTAGTTATGTGGTTTTGGGTGTATTCGGATCGAAGGATAACGCGCAACGTGCCGTGGAGATCGCGCATAAGAACCATCCCGACTGGCATCTGGGCGTTTATCGCTTGGGGGAAAATCTGCTGGTGTCGGCTTTCGAATCCGATTCGGAAGAACCGTGCCGGTTGTTCAAACGGGCGCATCAGGCCGAATATCGAGATATGTGGATTCATAAAGCACGTTAATGAGCCTGTCGGAAATACTACGAAAGACAATAGATTATTTTTATCTGCCATTTGTCGCGCGATTTTTCACGCGGCAAATGTTTCGTTATGCGGCATGTGGAGGCCTGAATTTTCTGGTTCTTGACCCGCTTCTGTATTTTTTGATTTATCACTACGTGGTTACTCCCGACCGCTTTTTTGATCTCGGTGTGATGTTTGTTTCATCACACATCGCTTCTATGATTCTGGTCTTCCCGCTGACCTCGTTCAACGGATTTTGGCTGAATCGCAATGTGGTGTTCGGGGGGGCTCGCTTAAGACGGCGCACGCAGTTTGTAAGGTATGTGATTTCTATTGGTGGGTCGGTGCTTTTGACCTATGCGGGGTTAAAATTCTTCGTCGAAGTCTGTCACATATGGCCGACCCCCGCCAAGGTAATCACCACTGTCATTACGGTTGTTTATAGTTTTTTGGCTGCCAAATATTTTTCGTTCCGGGATTAAATAAAGAAAAAAGCACTTTAAGTTCTTGCTTAAAGTGCTTTTCTTTTTATAATCGGAATCCGATGTCTGCGAGGAGGCGTTCTATGTCGGTGTCCAATTTCTGATGTGAGACAACCTGTCCCACTTGCCGGATTCGCTCCAAGATCTGTTCCCGAATCCATTGACGGCGTTCTTCGTGGGATTTTCGGAAGAAGTCCTCCCCCACGATCACCGCCACATCAATAGAATGTCCCTTTTTGCGATATGTGCCGACGGCTCGGATTTCGTTGATTTCGTAATCGCACGGGTTGATGTGAAAATCGAAGGCAATATGCTCCATGTCGTGTCCGTAATCGGTTGCCGAGAGATCTTTCAGCGGTGAAAGCATTCCCTTGTCGCCATAGAGCAATTGGCGAAATTCGTTCCCCTGACTCATTGCACCGTGTTCCTGATTGCCGAATGCGGCAAAGGTTACCGAGGGGTAATGAATCGTGAATTGCAACAGAGAGGGTTCGTTATTTTTCATGAGCATTGGTCATTTCGGCGGGTTCTGTCGGTAAAATTACATCCGTATCGTCGGCTTCGTTGTCATCGGCTTCCAAAAGGGTCCGGGAGAAGTGTTGTTTGCTTTGCAGACAGGCTTTTTTACGCAGATTTTCCCCCACACGGATAATGTTGTCGTTACCTGTGCAGAGGCGTTTGTGGGCATCTTCATAAGCATCTTGAGCCTTGCTCAAGGCTGCACCTATGTTCTCAAGCGAAGTGGAAAAACGCACGGCCTGATCATAGAGTTTCAGAGCCGAAGAGGCGATCAGTTTTGTATTCTTGTCCTGATCGTTGTATTTCCACAGGTCGGCGACCATCTTCAGCAGGGCGAAGAGGTTTGTGGGCGACGAGACGATGACTTTCTTTTCGTAGGCATCCGACCAGATGGCGGAATCGGCTTGCAGGGCGGTCAGAAAGGCCGGTTCGTTCGGAATGAACATAATGACGAAATCGGGCGATTTCAGCAAACGCTGATACTCCTTGCGTCCGAGTTCGGTTACGTGCTGACGAACCGATTCGAGGTGTTTTTTCAGGTGAATCTGACGTTCGGCCTCGGTCTCCGCCGAAGTGTAGGCTACAAATGCCGTCAGCGACACCTTCGAGTCGATGATGATGTTTTTCTTTTCGGGCAGATGCAATACCACATCGGGGCGCAGATTGTGTCCCTCTTCATCTTTGATGTTGTATTGCGTTTCATAGTGAATCCCTTTCGAAAGAGAAGTGCTGTCGAGGATTGTTTCGAGCAATGTCTCGCCCCAATCACCCTGTATCTTTGAATTACCCTTCAGCGCATTGGTCAGATTGGTCGTTTCGGTGGTGATGCGTTGGTTCAGATCCATCAGATTTTTCAGTTCGGCTTTCAATTCGCCCCGTTGTGAGGTCTGCGTGGTGTAGATCTCCTCGACACGTTTGCGGAAGTCGGAGATATTGTCGCGGAACGGTTTCAGAAGGATGTCGATCGACTCCTTGTTGGTCTCCTTGAATTTGGCCGATTGCTCGCCGAGAATTTCCGTTGCCAGCAATTTGAATTGCTGCCGGAACTGCTCTTCCTGTTTTTCGCGGGCTTCGTGTTCGGCAGTACGGTCGGCATCGTTCTGTTCGCGGAGTTTTTTGATTTCGGCATCGCTTGAAGCCTGTAACGAAGCCAATTCACGGCTTTGTGCAAGGTGCTTTTCGCGTAATGCGGCCAATTCCTGCTCTGCGGTTGCAAGGCGGCTGACGACCGAAGTACGGAGCGTATCGGCCTCTACACGGGCTTTCTGCTCATCGGCAAGAGCGTCCTTTTGGCGCAGATTCTCCTCGCGGAGCGATTCGTTTTCTTGGGTAAGGCGTGCCGTTTGTTCGCCACGCGAACGATAAAGCATGAAGGCGACAACGGCCGCCGTCAGAGCAAGGGCAAATAAGATGACAAATGAGATATTCATGACAACAAAAATACGCATAATTTCGGGAACGGCGGAATATTTCTGCCGAATTTTTGTACCTTTGTCGTATGTCGATAGTTAGAAATACAGAGAGCGATCTCGAATTTGAAAACAAAATCCGCCCGCAGGAGTTAGAGACTTTTTCGGGGCAGGATAAGATTGTCGAGAACCTCCGCATATTTATCAAGGCTGCGCTGATGCGTGGCGATTCGCTGGATCACGTTCTGTTGCACGGGCCTCCGGGATTGGGCAAGACCACTTTGGCTAATATCATCGCCAATGAAATGGGTGCCGAACTGCGCGTAACGTCGGGTCCCGTGCTGGATAAGCCGGGCGATTTGGCGGGACTGCTCACGAACCTTAATCCGGGCGATGTGTTGTTTATTGACGAAATCCACCGCCTGAGTCCCATTGTCGAGGAATATCTCTACTCGGCGATGGAGGATTATAAGATTGACATTGTTTTGGATAAAGGCCCTTCGGCACGTTCGATTCAGATCGAGTTGGCTCCTTTCACGCTGATCGGTGCCACAACCCGGAGCGGACTTCTGACGTCTCCGCTTCGTGCCCGTTTCGGAATCTCCTGTCATTTGGAATATTATGATTCGGAGGTGTTGGCACGGATCGTTAAACGATCGGCACACATTCTGGATGTGACAATTGACGATGATGCCGCACTGGAGGTGGCGATGCGTTCGCGCGGTACGCCCCGTATTGCCAATGCGCTGTTGCGCCGTGTACGCGATTTTGCGATGGTCAAGGGCGAAGGGCACATCGACCTCGGAATTACGCGATTTGCCCTTACGGCTCTCAATATCGACTCGCGCGGTCTGGACAGCATGGATAACAAGATCCTCGGCACGATCATCGAGAAATTCAAGGGAGGCCCTGTGGGCATCAATACCATTGCGACAGCGGTCGGCGAAGACGGCGGTACGATCGAGGAGGTCTATGAGCCGTTCCTCATCAAGGAAGGTTTCCTCAAACGCACACCCCGCGGACGAGAGGTCACGGAACTCGCTTACAAACATTTGGGCTATTCGATCCCGCGAGAGGACAACGGCCTGTTTTAAAATAAAAGAGCGTCTCTTGTTTGAAGAGACGCTCTTTTTGTTTTCTGTATCGGCAGGATTATCTTCCCGTCACACGCATATAGTTCGACAAGGCGGTCTGATAATTGGCGCAAGCGTCCGTCAGGTCGTTTTTGCTGCGAGTAAAAATGGTTTCGGCATCGAGCAACTCGGTCAGCGAAGCCGTGCCTGCGGCGTAGTAAGCGGTGTGCTGACGGAGGTTCTCGGTGGCCGACGAAACCGAACGGCGAGCGATGTCGATTTCGGCATAGGCCTCCTGAAGTTCGCTCCACGTCTTCTCGATTTCGATGGTCAGCATCTCCTCGGCATGACGCAGGTCGTTTTCGGCCTGTTGTTCCCTGATGCGGGCGCGTTTCACGGCATGAGAACCACCCCACCATTGCGAAATCGGCAGTGAAACCTGTGCGAATACCAGTCCGTTATTTACATCTTTCTCGGTGAAGTTGTAGTGCATGTAACCGGCACCGATACCTACCGTAGGCATATTTTTGCTGCGCTCCATGCGTTTCTGATATTTGTGGGCTTCGACATTTTTTTCTGCCAGCAATTTCTCGACGCGCTGATCCAAAGCCTCCTCTGTGGGAATGTAGAATTTTGACGGGGCTTCGGGAATGGGACATGTTTTGCAGGAAATATCGAATCCGTGCCAATCCTTACCCGTGTGTTGTGCGAGGAGCATCTTGGAGATGTGGATTCCGTTCTCGACCTTCAGACGAGTCGAGGCAATCTCTTGTTTACGCAATTCTACGCGCAAGAGGTCATTCTTGGTGACCAAACCTGCCTTGAGCGAGAGTTCGGCCTGACGATATATTTCGTTCAACTGACGATCGACGGCATCCAGCGTATTGAGTTTCTCCTTGAGCGATACGATCTGCCAATAGTAGGCATCGGTTTTCTCATATACATCATTTTCGTTTTGACGATATTGCAGGGTGCTTACCTCTTCGCCCAAACGGGCAAGTTTATTGCCGTTGATAATCTTCAAGCCCATAAATACGGGTTGTACGGCAACGACCCCTGCCGCCAAACCTCTCTTTCCGATCGACAGCGGAAGTGTCAGCGGACCCGACATGCCGGGCAGGGGTAACGGAACTTTCAGATCCATCTGTGCCAGACCATGTTGAGCCTGAAATACCATACCCTGTGCCGAAATCTGCGGAAAGTAATTCGTGAATGCTTCGCGACGGGCATGACGGGCGGCTTCGATATGTAAACCGCTGTTTTTGAGCGTGTGGTTATGTTCGATGGCAGCCTGTCGGCACTCCTCCAGCGTGAGGGTTTGTGCCGAAACTCCGAGGGTGAGTCCCGTAAGGAGCAATGTGCAAAGTGTCTTTTTCATTATTTGAATATTTTTGAATAAAGTACGGGCAGGACGGTGATCACCAAGATCAGCGAACCGATACCGCCGGCAAAAATCGAAACCCCCACAGGGGCCCAGAACGTACTTCCGCTGACCATCATCGGGATCACACCGACGGCCGTGGTGGCTGTGGTGAGGAAGATGGGAACCATACGGCGGCGACCTGCATCATAGGCGGCGATGCGTGCCGGCCAACGGTCGTGCAGACGCTTTTCTTCGGCATGCTGGTACATCAGGATGACATTACGCACGATCATACCCAACAGGGTGATGAATCCCAATACCGACGTAAGACCGATCGTAAATCCGGAAATCCACAGTCCGATCATCGCACCGAACAGACACAGCGACATGGACAGCATGACGACAATCGTGATCTTGAACTCTCGGAAATTCGACAGAATAAAGAAGAAAATGATGATCAGCGACACACCCAGACCCGTTGCAATAGGGGGAAAGGTTTCCATGTCAAATTCATACTCACCGCCGATTTCGGTCGTGACACCCTGAGGCAGGGTGATTTCGTTCTTGAGGACATCGGTGATTTTGCCGAGCATCTTCAGTGCATTTTCGCCGCGTTTCAAATCAGCCGAAACCGACAGGCAACGTACTCCGTTGCGATGTACGATCTGGCTCTCGCTCCAGCGAGGTTCCACTTTTGCAATCTGACGTAAAGGAACGCTCACCGTCGGAACAATGGTCGAGATGAATGTATTCTCGACATCGCTCAACGTACGTTCGCCGAGCGACGGGTCGATCTTGAGTTTGACAGGCAGTTCGTAGTCGCCCTCCCAAACCGAACCGATCGGAAGGTTGTCTCCTGCCAAAGCAAGGTTGATGGCTGCCGTCGTGCGCGTCACGCCCAACTGCGGAGCCGTCACGGGATCGAGTTTTACATCGATCACAGCCTGCTGTGTCGCGTAGTCGGAGTGTACCCATTTCAATTCGGGCATTTCGCGCATCTTGGCCATCAGACGCTCGCCCGCAACCTTCAGCGAGTCGATGTCGTCGCCATAGAAGCGCAACTCCAATCCCGGTACGTTCTGATAGTCCAACTGCTTGAACTTGATTTGCGCATCGGGGAAGCGGTCGTTCCATTGGTCGGAATATTCGTCGAGCAGTTTGTCGGTCTCTTCCAGAGAAGCGGTGTTTACGATAAACTGGGCGTAGTTCTTGCCGGCGATCTGCGGGGCGTAACTCATCTGGAAACGTGGCGAAGAACACCCGACGAACGTGGTCATCGACTGCACGCGCGGATCGGCTTTCAATACATTATATACAGAATCCGCCACGGCAGTCGTACGCTCGATCGGAGCGTCGGCATTAAGGTAGATTTCCACAGCGAACTGGTCGCGGTCGGCGAAAGGCAGCATACGCATATTGAGTTTCGGAACGATCATCAGTGCGATGACAACCGATGCGATACCCAGTCCTATGGTAAGCCATCCGTGACGGAACGTCCAGATCAGCACACGACGGTAAAGATGCAGGACGCGATCCGTGAACGAGGGTTTGTCTTTTGCCGCCACGGGCATTTTGCGGATGATGAGGATTTCAAGGAACGGGATCACCAGTACTGCCAGCAACAACGACACCATCAGATTGATGGCTACCGTCCACGGGAAATAAGCGATAAAGTCGAGTATGATACCTTTGTTGGTCGCCAGCAGCGGGAAGAAGATCATGCAGATGCAGATCGTGGCGAGGAACAGCGATGGGAAAAATTCGCGTGCACTCTCTGCGGCGGCGTACCAGCGCGAGTGTCCCATCGAGAGGTAATTCAGGTAGCCGTCGATGACCACAATCGAGTTATCGACGATCATACCCAGCACGACGATCAGTGCGGCGAGAGTTACCGTATTCAACGGAATGCCGCACGCATACATGATACCGATCGAAATGGCGGTCGAAAGCGGAATGGTGATTGCCGCAACCACAGCCGAACGCCACGGGAACAGCAGCATCATGATTGCAATGATGATGATCATCGAAACGACCAGATCGCGCAGGAACGAGTAAACCGAATTGCGCACCACTTTTGCCTGATCGGCAATACGTTCGACGTGTACATCCGAGGGGAGATCCTCGGCAATGAAATCGGCCAGAACTTCATCGACTTCTTCGCCGAATGCCACGATGTTGAATCCCGGACGCATTTCCATGGAAAGCATCACGCAACGGTGGCCGTTGTTCTTGATGTATTTGTCGGGATTGTCATACTCGCGGACGACACGTGCCACATCCTTCACACGCAACACTTCGCCCGTGGGTGAACTCCACAGGATCTGATTGGCGACTTCCTGTTCGCCGGAGAGCGTCGGTGCAAGGTGAATCGGGGTTTCGGTTGTCGAATTGCTGACAGACCCGCCCAATGCGGTCAGTCCCTGCGACGAAAGCAACATGGCAAGCGTCTGCTCGCCGATGCCGTATGCCGCCAGACGTTCGCGATTGACATAGATCGAGATCTGCTCCGACTGCACGCCGTAGGGACGCAGATTGGAAACCGACTTGATACGACGCAGACGATCGTTAAGTTTGTCGAGATAGTCCTGCAATTCGCGGTAGGAACGCGTGTCGGATTCGATGGTGATCAGAAGAGCCGACGTGTCACCGAAATCATCCTGTGTGACCACGGCGGCCACGCCCTTCGGCAATTGCATCTTAAATGCAGCCAGACCGTGTTTGATCTTTGACCACACGGCATCCTTGTCGGTCACTTCGTCTTCGAGTTCGACCATCAGGATGCACAATCCGTTTTTGGATGTAGAGGTGGTCTTGGCACGCTTGACCTCCTTGTAGGTCATCATGAAACGCTCCAAAGGTCGCGCCAATTGTTCTTCTACCTCCTCGCTCGTCGCACCCGGATAAACACCGACCACCACGCCCTGACGGATTGTAAATTCGGGAAATTCCTGCTTGGGGATGTAGTTCAGGCCGAACAGACCCAATACGAACAAACACCCGATGACAAGGAACGTGATGCGGTAGTTCCGCATTGCCCATAATATCAAATTACTTTTTTTATTCATGGTTACCAAACGACTTTACTGCCCTCTCCTATCTTTTGAATGCCGTCGCTCACGACACGGTCACCTGTCGTAAGACCTTTGCGGATGATGATTCCGTTGTCGATCATGCGACCGACCTCCACATTGTGACGCGTCACATGGTCGTCCTCGACCAACCATACAAAATGAGAACCGTTGCCATCTTCACGAACGGCGGATAAAGGTAAAACATATTCTTCGGCTTGTTTTTCCTTGTGTTCTGGGGCAACTACCACGCGACACACCATGCCGGGCAACAATTCGTGATTGTCACCGACCACTTCGGCGCGTACCTTATAACTATGTGCTGCAAGGTCGGCCACAATGCTCTTTTCGGGATTTGTTGCTTCGAACTGCTTGTCTCCCAAGGCGGCAACGACAATCGAAATGCGGCTTTGGGGCGTAATCGAAGAGATCTCCTGTTCGGGAACGGGGAACGAGACCTTCACCTTTGAAATATCCAGAAGCGAAAGCACGGGCATACCCGGCAGAGCCTGTTCCCCTGCTTCCTTCAGACGTTTGCCGATGACACCTGCAAAGGGAGCGGTGATCGTGCAATCGTTCAGGTTCTTTTGTGCGATTTGGAATGCGGCCTCGGCCTTACGCAACTGGGTCTGTACTTCGACCCATTTGATTTCGGGCAGGGATTCCGCATCGTAGAGTTGTTTCAAACGGGCATAGGCATCCTGTGCCTGAGTCAGGGTCGCTTCGGCGGCATCGTAGGTTTGTTGTGCCGAGGTGAGGTCGAGTTCGGCCAGCAATTGCCCCTTCTTTACGAATTTTCCTTCGCTGACCAGCGAACGAGCCACTGTCCCGCCTAACGGAAAACTCAGTGCCACACTGCGCTCTTCTTCAATGGTTCCCACATAAATTCGGGTGGCGATGTCCGATGCCGGAGCAACGACTGTTGTACCGATGCGCAACGGTTCCGCCTGATGTCTCGGTGCGTTGGATCCGCAGGATGCCAGCGCAAGTAAAAATGCAAAAAAAACAAACTTTTTCATCTCTGATCTTATTTTCAATGCAAAATTGCCACTTTCTTGCCGATCTTCATACACCCTAATGTCGTGGATGTTGATCTATTTTTCGTATTTCTTACTTTTAGATGAACAAATAGTGTTAAAATTCATATATTTGTCGTGAAAATCATGCAAAAATGGAGAAAAAGGAAATTCAAAGTCTGTCGCTGTCCCAACTCATCGAGGCGAACAGCATACGAAAGGAAGACCTCTATCACGAGGGTTGTCTCATCGCATCGAAGGTCGATTTTGCCAATGTCGTTCACCCTGAGTTGCTGCGTTATCCCGTGCGTATCGACGCATACGCCATCGGAGTTTGTTCGAAAGGATCGTTGAATATCAATTCCAATCTGAATCACTACACGCTCTCGGAGAATGCACTTTATGTGAATCTTCCCGGTTCGATTATTCAGGTGGAATCAATGGCGGATGCCGAGGTTTATCTGATCATGTGTTCCGAGGATTTCATCCGCCGGATTAATGTCGATTTGAAACTTCTCACGGGACTTTTCCTTCAGTTGGACAAGAATCCGCTGATCCCCATTCCCGAAAATGACCTCCAACCCATCATCCACTCGTTTGAGGACATTGCCTCCGAATGGAAGACTTTTGAGGATGAGGTCTATACCGTCGAAATCGTTCGTACGGCGATCCGTATGCTGATTTACAAGTTGTGTCGTGTCATCGACCATCACATCAAAGAGTTCAGCCTGATGCCTTTCTCGCGTCCGATTCATAACCGTCAGGAGGAGTATTTCCATCGCTTCATGCAGATTCTGGGACAATACTACATGCAGGAACGCTCCGTGGGCTTCTATGCCGGACAGTTGAACCTCACGCCGAAATACCTGACGACGATCATCCGTCAGACCAGTGGCCGCAGTGCATTGAACTGGATTGACGAGTATGTCATCCTTGAAGCAAAAAATCTTTTGAAATATTCGGCCAAGAGCATTCAGGAGATTGCCTACTACCTTAATTTCCCCAATCAGTCATTTTTCGGCAAGTATTTCAAAAATCATACCGGAATCACTCCGTCAGCCTATCGTATGCAGAAATAAACGATAAAAACGGTGATCCGTACAGTCGCCGTTTTTTTGATTTTCAATAAAAAAAGTCCTGCCCGAAACGGGCAGGACTTTTTCTTTATATGTCGCAGGCTCTTATTTAGCAAGAGCCTGAGCAACCTTAACGGCTACTGCTACCGTAGCACCGACCATGGGGTTGTTACCCATGCCGAGGAAGCCCATCATCTCAACGTGTGCGGGAACCGACGAAGAACCTGCAAACTGAGCATCCGAGTGCATACGACCCATCGTGTCGGTCATACCGTACGAAGCGGGACCTGCTGCCATGTTGTCGGGGTGCAGCGTACGACCCGTACCACCACCCGATGCAACCGAGAAGTAAGGTTTGCCGGCCTGAATACGCTCCTTCTTGTAGGTACCTGCCGTGGGGTGCTGAAAACGAGTGGGGTTCGTCGAGTTACCCGTGATCGATACATCGACATTCTCCTTCCACATTACGGCAACGCCCTCACGAACGTCATCGACACCGTAGCAGTTCACCTTTGCGCGGGGGCCGTTCGAGTATGCTTTGCGACGTACCTCCTTCAACTCACCGGTGTAGTAGTCGAACTCGGTCTGAACATAGGTAAAGCCGTTGATACGCGAAATGATCATGGCGGCGTCCTTACCCAGACCGTTCAGGATGACACGCAGGGGGTTCTTACGTACCTTGTTGGCCATTTCGGCGATCTTGATTGCACCCTCGGCGGCGGCGAACGACTCGTGACCTGCGAGGAATGCGAAGCACTGGGTCTCCTCACGGAGCAGACGTGCTGCCAGATTACCGTGACCCAGACCGACCTTACGGTCGTCGGCTACCGAACCTGCGATGCAGAATGCCTGCAAGCCCTCACCGATTGCCTCGGCGGCATCGGCAGCATCCTTGCACCCCTTCTTCAGGGCGATGGCCGCACCGACAACGTATGCCCACTTGGCGTTCTCGAAGCAGATGTTCTGCGTCTGCTCGCACTCCAAGTAGGGATCTACGCCGTACTGGTTGCAAATTGCTTCGGCCTCTTCGATCGAAGCGATACCGTAGGAGTTCAACACCTCATTGATATGACCGATGCGGCGTTCCTGACTTTCGAATTTAACTGTTCTTGCCATATATCTTCCTCCTGCTTACTCTTTACGTGGATCAATAAATTTAACTGCCTCGGCGAAACGGCCGTAGTTCGACGTTGCCTTTTTGAGGGCTTCGTTGGCATCGGTACCGTTCTTGATGAGGTCCATCATGACACCCAGACGAACGAACTCGTAACCGCAAACCTCGCCGTCCTCATCCAGACCCAGACGGCTTACATAGCCCTCGGCCATTTCGAGGTAACGGACACCTTTGGCGTTGGTCGAGTACATCGTACCGACTTGGCTGCGCAGGCCTTTGCCCAGATCTTCCAGACCGGCACCGATCACCAGACCGCCTTCCGAGAATGCGCTCTGCGAACGACCGTAAACGATTTGCAGGAACAACTCACGCATTGCGGTGTTGATCGCATCGCAAACGAGGTCGGTGTTCAGAGCCTCCAGCAGCGTTTTGCCGGGGAGGATTTCGGCTGCCATGGCTGCCGAGTGGGTCATACCCGAACAGCCGATCGTCTCGACCAGAGCCTCTTCGATGATACCCTCTTTGATATTCAGCGTCAATTTGCAGGCACCTTGCTGGGGAGCGCACCAGCCAATACCGTGCGTCAAGCCTGAAATGTCTTTGATTTCTTTAGCCTTAACCCATTTGCCTTCTTCGGGAATGGGAGCCGGACCGTGATGGGGTCCCTTCTTTACAACACACATGTGTTGTACCTCTGTTGAATAAATCATAATAGTGTTATGTTTTGATAAACATGTAAGTGTATGTGCGTGCGGCGGGAATAATTCCTTGCGGGGAATTAAATCGGGCGCAAATATACTCATTTTTTTTAATAATATTTACAAACCCGCTTTTCTTTCCCGTTTAAGACTATTTTTACAGAAGTTTTGACCCATAAATTTGTTTGATAAAGTGGGCGAAATTTGGTATATTCGCGATCATTTTAAAAAAACTTATGAAAGCATTGGAAGAGCGCATCCTGCGGGATGGAAAATGTTTCGAGGGAGGGATCCTCAAAGTCGATAACTTCATTAATCATCAGATGGATCCCATTCTGATGAAATCCATGGCCGTGGAGTTCGTGCGCCGTTTCGCCTCCACCGACATCAATAAGGTGCTTACGATCGAGGCGAGCGGTATCGCGCCTGCGATTATGGTGGGTTACTTGTTGGAACTTCCCGTGGTTTTCGCCAAGAAGAGCGTTCCGAATACCATGCAGAACATGCTTTCGACGAGCGTTTATTCCTTCACGAAGGAGCGTTCGTATAATGTGTGCGTCAATCGCGACTACATCCACGAGGGCGACAAGATCCTGTTTATCGACGACTTTTTGGCCAACGGCAACGCCGCCAAAGGCATTATCGACCTTGTGAAACAGGCCAATGCCGAATTGGTCGGTATGGGATTCCTCATCGAGAAGGCCTTCCAGCACGGCGGTGATTACCTGCGCGAGCAAGGCATTCATGTCGAGTCGCTGGCCATCATCGAGAGTCTGGACAATTGCCGGATCAAGATCCGACACTAAATCCCGTATGGAGAATTTATGGTGAAGCCTTCCTGTTGCGGGGAAGCGGTCTGCACCAACAAAGAAACGATGCAATTCAAACTGAAAAATTGCATCGTTTCTTTCTTGGTGGTAACAATATCTTAATCCGTATATTCGATTATGTATTTATCGTTACTCGTATAACCTTTTATGTAAGAGGCTATATTCACCTCGTTTATATAACCTTCGGCATCGCGTTTGTAGTCAAAAGTGTAATTTTCTACTCTTTCACGACTTGTCCCTTTAACCGTAGCTGGCATATTGGCCACACGTTTTCCGAAATATCCGCAAATTGAGCCATAGTCTATTTCATGAGGGAACGCAAGGAGTTCTGTGGAATTGCCAAAACAGACAAAATAGGCAAGGTCGATGTTCGCATCATTTTTGATATTGGTGTACGTGATTTCTCCGTTCCCGTAGAAGGGGTACGTAGATTTATAGCTGACCATATTGCGGTTGTTCCATGCAAAATCGGAGATTGTCTCACGGATGTTTGCATTGTTGTCAAATTCTTTAGTTTTTGTCCTGATCAACTGATTCTGATTGTCGTATTCGTATTCATGTTCATCATCAGGAACCCCCTGTGGGGTATCATCGTCTCTTTCTTTTGCCCGGACAACCTTCCCCGTATTATCGCAGTAGAGGTATTCGATATCGATATCGATATCTTCTTTTCCTTCTTCTGTTGCTATGCATTTGACTTCAATCATCAGATTTCCGTTGTCCTGTTTTTTATAGGAAAAAGAGATATTAGAAAACTCCTTATGATCCTCCTTATTCTCAAACTCTGTTATATTTAATTTTGCGATTCGGCCTTTGTTGTCATAAGAAAAATCTGACTGAATACGCAATTGGTTCTTGTCGTCATATTCCTTTATCGTTTTCACCTTTTTCTTGGATTGAGGTTGGTCCGGATCGGTTCCGGCTTCATCGCTGGTGATCGCCTTCTGCTCCACGACAACGGTGATGGTCGTTTCGCCGCATACGATCTTGATCTCGGCTTTGC
>RCNI01000297.1_pt1 | contig 32596 bp, 28 predicted proteins | sample 2041151 | NCBI WGS metagenome assembly RCNI01 (sample SAMN09708214, study PRJNA481090) | feces metagenome | isolation source: feces | place: Antarctica: Albino Rookery
TTCTTCATTTTGCAAATGTATAAAATAAAAAATACGAGACTCATTTCTGAATCCCGTATTTCCATTTACACAAAATATTGTATAGTGCCGAAGCATGGTTTTACATAATGCTCATATCCTTGATTTACTTTATTCTTTTCTTCGTGATTATCTGTTATATGAATTTATAGTATTTTTCACTTGGATTACATTTGGCTTTAAAATTATAAATTTTGGTGGTCTTCTTATTATAACTATAGGATTTGTAATATATTTATGTCATAGATAAAGTTATCTGTTTATTAATATATTTCCGTATAAGATTATAAAACGGGAAATAATTCAATCGTTTACCATATAATTCAGTAAACGACTGAATGTTCCTAATAATCTCAGTAAACAGTAAATATTATGGGCCTTGTAAACAAAAACTATATAGACAACATTCTTAACTCACCAATAACTTTAGAAGTTATAGAGACTACATTATTGGCAATTTGATTTAAGTTCTCTCCTAAATCTTTTAACCTTTTGGTTCCGAGCCAAACTGCAGAAATTGTTATAAAACCATTATTGTGCAGTACCGACCTTATAGAATTAGCTAATGGATATTCATGGTCTACATAATTTTGTTTCCCATTAAAATCTATATGTCTAATGCACAACTCGTCTTTGCTTATTGTTAGCTGTAAGCCACAAGGCAATGTTTGAAAGCGCTTGGTATCATACCGAACTAACCCGAGTGTTCGTAGATCTGCGTCTAAACAACTGATAAGTTGATCAATCTCCAATTTGTTTTTCTTACGTGTCTTACATGAAGGAGTTGGTGAAGTTTGTGAGATAATTTCGATAGTGCCAGTCTTCAGATAGTTTTCAATTACTTGTCCCATCAGTTGACCATTTTCATAAGAATACGCTTTGTAATAACCTGGATTTGGCATTAAAAGAATGTCTCCACCGTTAAGTTGAGCTTTCTTTAGACAATAAGGTAAGGTTTGTACGTTAGTCACTCCTATTTGTTTGAGACCTCCGTTAAGATCTGTACAGAAGACAATCTGACGTTTTGGGCAAATAATATCAATAAGTTCTTTCGTCTTATGCTCGCAATATGTTTTTATTTCAGGTGAAAGTTCTCCCAATGCTTGTACGTCTCATGTATTGAAATAATAGATGTTTGCAGCTGTACTTTTGAATAATTCTTCAGCAAGGAAATCATTCGTAAAAACTCGTTTTAGTTTTCCTCGCATCACATCGTTGCCAGCCCCATCGACAGCGTAAATGTTTACACCTTGTGCTAACATGGTTTTATCTCGTTTATCAATGCTTTCATCCTTACGCTCTTTCCTTTTATTTGCTATAGTCTGTGTATAGCTGCCACTTCCCCCCGGATTAATTCCAAGAATCAATAAGTCCACAGACCGTTTAGGATAATCAGATTGGAACACATAAAAATCCAAATCAGTGGTTCTTGCAAATTTATCACACTGATCAGCTACTTCTGATAGCCAATTATTTAATTTTTCTTGAAATATATATGAGTCATCCATAGAATTAGCATATGATAGTATTTAAAATTTAATCAATATTTGATAAATACCCGATAATTTATGTTAGACATAATATATAACAGAAATTTATCTTCTATTTATAATGCACTTCGTTTTCTTCTTAAGTTTGCATTAGCTCTGATAAAGTCAGAAAATATGGATCATATTTTGCTTTTACATTTGGGAGTTTCACATTTTCCTGAATGTCAATGTGGCAATCCGTATCTAATATATCAAATACAAAAAATATTTCACCATGTTTGGGAGAAAATCCTAAATCAACCAAATTCTTTTTAGATACTATTCTTGGTCCCTTTTCGTTAAGCAGGTATAATTTACGCTCGACATTTTTAGCATCATGTAATAATAAGTATTTTGTCCACTCGAACCCAGGACGTAAGCGCAATGAACCCGATTCAAATTCGGCTCTAGTATAGTAAATTTTATGTTGGAGAAAAAGGTCCTTCGCTTGTTGTTTAGCATATCCTACAAGTACAAGACTTTCGCCTTCTGATGGACGAAGACTATAATTAAGTCCCTTTTGTGGAACACTATCCTTGATTTGTTCATAGGTATTATTCTCTATTAATATTTCTCGAAGATGCTTTTCTAGCAAATTGCAACTAACAATCTCTTGTCTATGATCAGCATCGGCAGGCAGCAATGGGAATGCACCAATATTCACCTTTTTAATGCTTTTGTAAAAGTATCTATCCTCAATTTTTAGACCTTCTGTTCGACCCGGAAATAAAATATATCCACCTATAATTTCTTTTCCCCGAGGACGGACATCCTCTTTCATAGCATAATAGATGGCATCTCGATATCTGTGCATTTGATTTATAGCATCAGGTAAAGGGTAATCTGCAATATCTATATTAGTACCTTCATCTAACTCCCCATCGTTTCGATCATCTTGGACACGATATTTCGCGTCATATAGATAAGTCAGGACAAAGCCATTAGGTTTCGTGATTGTAACTACTATATCAGGGCGTTGTTCAGTTGTAGTCGTTTTAAACTCTTGACTGTTGCGATTGTATGTATGTTGATATTCCAAGCGCACTACATCTCCGTTTTGCAAGTTAGAAAATTCGATGAGATGAGTCATTTCACTTTTTTGCATTGTATTGATCATTTCGCCCTTATTTTCTCTTACGTGCAACGTATCAGAAATTGATAATCCTAGAACCTTTGCAATTAGACGTTTCATAACAAGGAAACACCATATTTCATAGAGTTCCCATATCTTTTTCATGCCCACGTCAGTCTTTCCCTCGACAAGATCAAGAGAGTTCTTAAGCATCAACCATGCTTTGTAAACCTGACTGTAGCCAGAACGCTGCTGCAATATGGCACTTTCTTGACGGAATCCCTCAAATTCACCAACTTTACGAAAGAAAGAGTGAGATTCTAACTTTCGGAACAACAGATTATATCCGTTTAGCAATTCACGTTCTTTAGAATCCATTTCTTTATAAATACTGCTCATTTCATAGAATACCTCACGGAATTTTTTCCCAAGAACATGTAGAGAATATTTTACAAATCGGTTTTCACGAGTATTTGTTGTATTCTCAATCTGTTCATTACGGAAGTAATGCTTCTCAGCATCTGAACCCATATTTCGATAGCGTTCTTCTTCTTGTTGACTCCACTTACGAATACGTTCTGGTCGAGCGTAATATGTTTTGCGTATGGGCTTATTATTAGGACGCGAAATAATAAAACGTATATTTCTAAAATACTCATCTACTATATTTTTGAAAATAGACAACCATATTATATTATTATTTCGTTCGTTTTTTTTTAACTCAAAGCTGTTAAATGTCAGGGTAAGATAATCAAACACATAATTCTCATACTCTTCATTAATCAAAGACGTTATTTCTCGTAAATCATTCTTAGTGTCAAGTTTGGGTGATGCTACATAAAGCTCTAGGGATTGCTTATTTAGCACTTCATTCTCATCCTTATATTCGAACGAGAAACGAAACTTACCAGGTGAATTAAGGAAATCAATACTTCCTACGAGAATACCTGAATGCTTACCATTTGGATAAAATTTGAAAGCTTCGCAAACACTCTTTATTTGATGCCTTACTTTAGGCAGATGTTTTATATCATCGGTATCAAATATGTTGAAGAATTCTACAGCGAATTGATATTCACATGTCTCAAAGACTACAGGATGTTTCAATAGCCATTCATCATGTTTTAGATCACAATCCAACTGTTGCATACCTTTCATTTCACCATAAGGAACATATAAAGAAAGATAAGCATCACAAGTAGATCGATAGTCACAATATGTTTGGGCGGCGTCTTTTACACGTCGCTCAAAACGTTCCCATGCGTACTGTATAGATGCCGTACTTACAGTCAGCCTAAACTCTTCACATTCTAGCTTAAGTACATCCATACTTTAGTTCCAAAAACTTGTAAACCCACTTTTGTCTTTACCAAACCGTTTAATCATAAACTCTATCTTTTCCTCACTTTTTTGCCAATCATTATCAACCGCACGTGCTGAAAGATTGGTAAGCGGCTTGATACACTTCTCATAATCCCCTTCTATACGAGGTAACACCTTTTGCATTAGGATATCATCAAATATAAAATTTAATTCTGTGTTAAAGTTAACGCCTTTCTCAAAGCCACCATCTTCTATAATTATACGTTCAATCTCTTTTTTTGACCGATATAAAAGGATTGTCTCATTAAGAATACGATAACTAATCTTAAATGGGCTTCCTTCAAGGTCCTTGTTTATATTATTCATAAAATCAAGAACTGCTTTTTTTTCTTCTTTAGTCAGTAGAAATCTGCCTTCGTCTATCATTTGACTTGCACGAACTTCGTCACTTATAAACAGTTCACCTTTTCTCGGATTTGAAGTATATCCTAGGGTAACATCACCTTTAAAGTAATCTTCTCCAAATTCACCTACAACTGTTTCAAAAGTCATTGCACGATCAATCACTTTGCGTGAGAAAGAATTTGTTGTATCATCCATGTTAACTGTACCGATAATTATAACGTTTTGAGGAATCGTTAAACCATCACGTTTAAGAAATTCAACAATATCTTGGCGAACGAATGCTTGAGACTGTTCTTCTTTTGACAAAGCGTTTATTGCATCTGCTTTTAATTTTTGGCTAGTCGTTTCTAATCCAAGACTCAGAAATATATTGAAGTCATCAGAATAACCGTCATCATTAAAAACACTAGCTGGAACAAGAGCATCTGTTACAATTGTTCCATCTTTACGTTTCTTTCTCGATTCAATTACACTAAGAAAATCAGCAAAATACTCTTCGACAGGTGCTAGATTCATTTCGTCCAAGCATACAAAGAACGGAATTTTCTCTTTCTCGTACTGTTTGGCCTTAACGAGAAACCGCATAAAATCTGTTACATAGTAGTTCTTATTAACTGAAGAACGGAAACCTGTAATGTCTGTTGCATCATGCCAATTTGGTTTTACACTTACTAAAAGATAATTGCCTGGAGAAGTTTCAGAAATATTAAGTTCACCATTACAAGGACATGTCGCAAATGCAAGTTCCTTTACTTTTTGGCTTTTTCCTGTTCCTGAGAATCCTCCAAGAATTAAGAAAGGTTTTGTATGAATAGCTGATATATAAGAGTATTCTTGTGAATCTAAAGTTATAGAAGCAGATGATGGCCCTATAGCATTCTTATTATCACTACTGTAATCATTTAATCTGTCAAAAAAAGCCTTTTTATCATTGCGTTCTAGTGCCATTTTCATTATTTCTTTATAATTTGGATCAAGTACAATAGTATTTTTTTTATCAACATGAAGAGCTTTACTATATTCATTTATAGCATATTTAATATTTGGTAAATTACCAAAAGGTTCTCCCCATATTTGATTACATATTTTTTCAAGATCTGAAATATCGGGATTTCTTTCCAAATATTCAATTATTGAAGGAACTACAAGCTTAGGCTCACAGGTATCATCAAAACTTTTAGTATATGGGTTCGGTACATAGTAATTCCATATCCAACGCTCTAAATAACTTTGAGCTTCCGCTTCTGAAATATTTTGTCTAAATCTCGGTATAAATTTATCGTTATCGATGCAATAAAGGCCTAATTGACAAGCTAATTGATATGGTGTACGAACAAACTCAGGACCGTAAATAGAATTTACCATGAAAGATTTAAAATCCGCTTCGGATAATTCTTCTTTTGGTAGTTCACTTACCAATTCCACTACATGTTCAACTCTTGGTGTACGCCATTTACACAATACATCTCCCATAATTTATCTTACATAAAGTTTCGTCAAAGAATTGTTTTCTAAAGTTGCTATCAAGTGTCTTCGAGTACCAGTGAAATAATTGTAATATGGTCTTGTTACAGAGATATCCTTTCTTTCCACATCAATAGAAAACGTATCATCAGTTGTTCTTTTTATTACAATAAAATCACCTTCATGCACATCTAAAAGACGGCACATCGTTTTAAAATCAGCACCAAATCGTAAATCTGTTGCGTCGTTAAAAGTGACTAAGTACATATGTCCCTCCCCTCCGATTTGAAAAAATACGGACGGTTTTCCACCAAAGTATTCATAATACACAAATTGTGTAAGACTGACTTCGTGGGTCATGTCATGAGACATAACTTTTCTATAATAAACTTTCATGACTTTACTTTTTCGACTTCCAAAATTCAATTAAAGATTGTTCTCGACGCTCTATTTCTGCTAAGAGATCTTCATCAAAATGAACAGGATATTTCTTTTTCTCAATGATCTCATCTACGATAGCAGATTGGTAACGAATACCGCCTGTCATTTTATCAAGAATCTCAATATAATCTTTTCCAAGGATATCCCATTCTTTCTTATCTAAAAGATTTTCCTCGGCTGCGATTTGTATTGTCCACTGCTCTGCTATCACGCGAGCAATATTTGGAAAGGTTTTGCTTCTCCACTTTTGCCTTGCTTCCTTAGATCTCGTTTTAGTCAAGCCATCTGAATACCATTTAGGTTGAGATTTGCCACTCCCGAAAAATATTCGTTCTCCATGATCATCAGTTTCTTTAGAAGGATGCAAAGGACGAAGATTCTTAATCCATAAGCACGTGTTTTTTGAATATGGATCACCAAACATATATGGTTGAACGGTTTGGTCAGGTTTTCTCCAACGGCTGCTCATCACTCCGACTGGATTTTCAATAGCTATTCTTTTCACATTTGCTTTGGCCAAAAAAAGGAAAAAATTAGCACCGTCTTCCTGATCTTTTTTTCTTGTTGGAAAATTTGGATGAGGACGTCTTTCTTCTATTGGTAAATCTTTATCTTCAGGGTGATACATCCACTTTGCGCCGCTAACAGCAAGAAAAGTACAAGGTGGATGACCAATCATTATGTCCCAATCTCCTTCTATGACAGCCTTCTCCCCGTTTTGCAACGTCAGATCAGTTTTATCAAGAACAGTTGTTACATCATGATCAAAATGCCATTCAGGATGTGGTTCTGCTTTTTCTGTCCCAAAAATAGTACCGCTACACTTAAACAAGTCACAGCTATAAGCATTATGGCCCATTGCTCGGAATGCACGGCAACACGCTTGGCTCTCTTCGCAGGCTATTAATATATTTAATTTCCTTTTCATTTTGTCGTATCTTTATTTAAAGTTTCATACATGGCTTCAGCGATTCCTTTGGCAAACAATACCGGAACCGCATTTCCTATCATTTTGAAACAATAAGGATTAGAAGCCATAAATCTATAATCCATTGGAAACGACTGCAATAATGCAGCTTCCCTAATAGTTATTGAGCGAAGTTGCTCAATATCTGGATGAATAAACATAAAACCATCTTTATGCAAATGAGCAACTACCGTGGGAGAGGGTTTATCCCATTCGATATTTCTATACTTGATATGGTTGGAAGAATGTCCGGTTATTCTTGTATAAATATCTTTTTTCTCTTGTTGGCTTGCCTTATTCATATTGTTACCTAGCCACTCAGCGAAAAGGCTCTGATCCCTTTTACTATGATATCTAGGAATATGAAGATCGATATGTTCTCCTTCCAACTGTTCGTGAGAAACATTTACTCTCCCTACTTTTTCTATTTTCTTTTTTGGAAATAGCTTAGGCATATTTCCTATTGCGTCCCTAACCGTTTTATGAGGTTTTGAACTTTTATGAGCCGTAAGATTTGTATAAAAATCTTCTACGTTATACTCAGAATTGTGTTTGGTTCCAATAATAATAATACGATTTCGCTTCTGAGGAACATCAAAATCTTCAGCACAACAAACTGATTTTTTCAAATTTTCAGGAGTACGAATATCATAGCCTATAGACTTGAATGCTTCGTAAATACGAACTCTTACAGGCGTATCACCAGGACATGCACTTAATAATCCAGGAACATTTTCAAACACAAATGCCTTTGGTTGGAAATAATCTACTATTTTGACGAAACTTTCAAATAAATAATTTCTGTAATCGTCTTTCATAGAATTGGGATCTTGTGCTCTTCCTGCGATAGAATAAGCTTGACAAGGAGGACCACCAATTATTAAATCTACTGTCCTGTTTCCTATCAAACCGTCCAATCCTTTTGCTATTACCTCTGGATGATTCTCCATCCCATATATTTTTTGAGTTTCTTCAGTCCAATTGCCATGAATAAGTTCATCTGTCTTCTGAACATCGAACTTTATTACTCGCTTCTTTGCATCTTCTTCAGAATGGCCCCATTTGTCAATTAGGCGTTGACGTAAGGTATTAACCATAGGTGACTCCCACTCCACATGTGCCAACCCTTCATATTTTTCTGTTTGAAGAAAGCCCTCACTCAATCCACCACAACCTGCAAAGAGGTCTATAAATGTATATTTCATCGTCGTTTTATTCTAAATCAATTGTTTTGTTTTGTACATCATTGATGGACTTTATGCTCAACAACTTATTATAAACTTTCATTAGTGCAGTTTTAAAATAATCTTTATCTAAGAAACACAATGGTTTTGTACCTCCTATAAGATTAAAAAATCTTGATATATATTGTCCCCTTGCGTCAAAAGCGTTTTTTGTGATTTCAGGATGTTCAATCAAAAATTCCAAAATTCCAATCATTGCTGCTTTATGACGAATCAAACCTAGTTCACCGAAGCGTAGGGTACGAAAATCTTGTGATTTAAATAAGATTTCTGTCAACTCAAATGGATTATCTCTTGTTTCGTCATAAGACAAATGAGTATGCCACCATAATCCAGCGAATGAGGTTCTCATAAAGTGGTCATTCTCATGCCAATGATTGAGAATGTATTTTTCGTCAACATCATCTTCCTTTACCTTTGGCCATCTTTGCTGTACATATGGGAATAAGTCAACATGAGCCAAATACACCCATAAATCAGGTAATGAAGCCAATAAGGGTGTTATAGATTGGTATGCCTTGTATATTTCAATAGCTGATGCAAAATCATCATTGGGGTCTAACCGATCTAACAGGCCTTCAGGTTTGTACACGTTAGCAAGAGACTTTACCATTGACGGCTCATACGGAAAAAATTCACCTTGATAGTCTGAGACATGAATATTTCTCTTCAGTTCTTCCATATATGAGCGTCTGAATACTTTTTGTAATTCCATACTTAATCCTCCGTATCTTCGTTATGAGCCATTGCAATTTTTTCAAGACTGTCAAGCATTCGTTTATAAGGGTCCTGTAAAAGGATGTCTGCAACCCGATAAACCTGTGTCATATCAGTAAGATCATATTGTTGTAGTTGCGGATCACTCATACGAACCATAAGACTATCTGCCCATAATTTGCCTTTATCCTGATATTCACCGAGGTTGGTTAATGCAAATACAAGAGCATTGTGAACTAACGACGAATGGATAATTTCAGGAAAGCTATTACCTATGCGTTGGTACTGTACAAACAACTCATGAGGCATTTCTATTAAAATACGATCACCATCTAAATTAAACCAAGTCTTCTCAATACCATCTGCAGCTTCGATTATTTGCATGAACGAACCTGCAGCATAGAGTTTGTCAAACTTAATATTTGTGTTCCACCATGCCAAAGGGAAAATCGCAAGCATGTCTCCAACTTCAAGATCAAAAGAAAAACCATGATAATCTGCGTTGAAATCACTATTGACATAGTTTGGTAAGTCTTCCTTAACAGCAATGAAGCATTGAAAATCGATACGTCCATTAACCTCTTTTCTACCAATCGTAATGTCAAACTTCGGCTCACTTGTCTTATAACAACGTCGCAAAAAAGTATTTTTGCATGATATTTCGCAAGCGTACAAAGCTTTACCTTCTTGAATAAGGCGTGTGATATCTTTATTACGTTGAGTTAGTTCTATACAAAATTGATAGTCGGTAGCAGTCTTTATAGGGCTACCCACCTGCACACATCCGTCTTGTAGAAGAGGATATACGTCATCCCCGATGCCTAATACAGGGTATGGCAATGATACATTCTTATATTTCATACATTTCCTCCGCTGATAATTTAATGGCATGCTTCATGTTGTCTGAGAATCGCACTTTCAATCGTAAACCTCCTTCTTGTAGATGAACGTCTCGTATAACATTGCCAGAGATATTACCTATATTTGATTCAATCAATAGAAGTTCCTCATCACGTTCTTCACCCACAGCAAAAAAATGAAGACGAACATTTCCAATCTCAGTTGTTGGATGAAGCACTATATAGTGACATATTGCACCATTTTCAATTTGTGAAAAGGTACGATAAGAAACGCTAATAGGTTTGGCAAACAACCCATGCTCACCTAATTCATCTTCTGTACGCTTTTCTTTTATATCACCAGGCTTTTGGATTCCTTTAGTCTTGGCCTTATACTTTGCATCACCGTGACCCGAACGAAGATCACCTCCTGTAGTGTTTGTGGCACTAGTCGTTTTGTTTATTAAAACATGCCCCACAGAAGTCTCATCTTGCTGGGTTATATACGGATTTCTTTCTTCTTCTAAAATGTCAGTAGTGTAAGAATTACCATCCTCTTTGATTTGTCCTGTAGGTTCCCCTATCGTAGACTCTAATTGAGAACTATCACTTTCAAAATCATCATTCTCGTCAAAAGAAGTAGGAATATATAAAAAGTCCTCTAACCCTTTGATATCAATAGCAACTTTATCTTTGAGCGAAAATGCCGTACTTGTACATTTAGCAATGAATGAATCTATCTCCTTCATTATGACACGGCCCATGCCATGAGTTCGACCTTTAATACGCCAATTGGTTGGCTTCCACTCATCATGTGCCGGATTTTCTAAATTTCGTAGAAGATCATTTCCCCTACCTTCCGCTATATCATCACATACAAATACACCATACATCCCATAGTTGGTTTTAGTCTTTTGAGCATATACCAACATTTGAGGAGCACGCATATACGCTATCTTATCAACGGAACCTTTGCTCTTTTTCAAATAAAGACAAACATGTCCTAACAACGGTAGTGTATCTTCATAAAACAAATATTTATTTGATGATTTAGACAGACGCACAGAATCAAAATATGGGCGTGGATTATAACAGTTAACTTTTCGAGTGTTGTCTTCACAACTTTCAAAATGTTGCTCCATAAGTTCAGTGATAGTATCTTTATCTATATTAATATTATCGTTAATTTGAACCTCAAGTTTACCATTTAATATTGCTAACCAAAAATTACGCAAAACAGCCTCGGTCATCTCTTTCACTGCTTCATCCATATATTCCATATCAAAGCCGAGGATATTAATATCTGTTCCAGGTTCAGAACGACGAAATTGGGCAGGGATGTTGGTTTCTTCAGATATTGGTTTTCCGTTTTGGTCATCGTAATAGCCGAATGCCACCTTTTTAACACCCCTATATGTATGTGTACACAAGGATGTTGCACCCTCAAAGTACTTGTTCATATTTTCGGTACAAGTACTTACAATAATAGTGCTAATAGGTGAAAGAAGATAATACGCAGCTTTACCAAAACCGAATGAACCGCCTGCTGAAACATCATCCTTTGCACTCACACCAGCAGAACGAACAAAAGCATAAAATTTACTATCTGTTCGACCTTCTTCGTATGGCATGCCCTTGGTATTATAATCACTTATTCGAATGTAACCGAGGTGATTCTGCAGACAGTTATCTGCAAAGAAATTCAGCATAGGTTCATAAATAATTTTTGCATTAGGATTATTGGGATAATAATCTAAACAACCTTCAATATGCTCCTTCAATTCAAAGAAATTAGGGTAATCCACACCTCTCATCTCTTTAAATGAGAATGCCATCCTTACAGGTTCTGTTTTGTCTAATACAGCATCTAGTGAATTCTGTATACTCTCACGAACAAGCGAAGCATAAGGATGATTTTTGAAATTTTGTTCCATAGCATTATTAGGACCAACCTCTTGAACATTAGGTTGATCTGCAAAGAACCACTTGCATTCCTTTTCTCTTCCTGCCATATACTATTTAAATTACAATTATCATTCTATCAACAATAAACATCCTAACATTAATCCTTTCTAATCAAATCGGAAATCTCGCACTCTAGTAACTTTGCAATTTTTATCAAGGTTTCTAAAGGTGGCTGACTTCCATTAGTACACCACTTGCTGACTGTTGTCGGTGCAACTCCTAATTGTCCAGCAAGCCATTTATTCGTTTTCATTTTGTCTGCAAGGACACTTTTTATACGATTGATGTTCTTGTCTTCTTTTTCCTTGACCATGCGTATATAATTATTTTAACTTTTACAAAGTTATAGTTTTTCTTCACTTTAACATTATCTTTCAATAAAATAAACGCAATTAAATAGCGTTTACTTCACTTTTATCTTTTTATTTGTATATAAAAATTCCTCTATGATATTAAGGTCTACCTTTATTACATTTACAAATTGAATTTCACTTTCATCAATGATGAGAAGCGTCGAAAATGATGTCACCACTGCTAATTTCAGACTTTTTCCACTTTATGTATGGACCAAATATATCATTGGGAAATATATGGTTTTCATAATCGCGAATCATTTAACTATTTAAAACATCCCATTTTGTTTCTAGTTTTTTGGAAGGTTCTATAATGTATTTCAAAGCAAGCAACTCGATTTTATCGTAGTCAGGATGGAAACTTCCGCCTTATTCAGTGACAAGTTCGTCAAGAAGTATACTCTCTATTAAATTTTCAGAATCTTTCTGCACCTCATTGTTTTACCCTGAATGTTTATTTCTAAATATTAAGAAATACATAATTTTACATTTCCCGTTTTCGTATGTTCTGTTAAATATTAACACATTTTAACTCACCTACTATTTTACGGAATGCGCAAAAAGCTAGGTTGTAAGAATATTGTTGATAGAGATACATATTGCTTTTAAAACTTTTGGCATATAAAAATATAGTTATTATATTTGAAATATACTAATATTATAAGTCTAAAAAGCTTAATTATAGATATAAGAACAGTTATATTTTCCTTAATTTTATTGAGTATAGAAATAAAAGATTATAGAACGATTCTTCATCTTGAGAGAAATGGAATCCACGAATATTTTGGGTCGCCAAGCTCTTTATTTGACAAAGACACGTCAGATGGTTTAGGTATTACACAAGTTGGTCTAAATAATTACTTCTCCAAAAATAGCGAAGCTCATATTACGTGCTATAAGAACTAGAAGTGTATTATCCGCAAAGGTAAATTGTATGTCAAACCTCCTACACGTGGTAGAAAAAAAGACATACTTTAATCTGTATTCTTGTATAATGTACATAAATCTCATTTTGTTACTCAGATAAGTTTATTCTGTATCGATTCTTTTCAATTCCCATTAATTACTGTTACTCGTTTGTTACTTGAATATATTATCTTCATTTATAACATTGATTATCAGAGACTATCAATATTATTCTTCAATGGCAAAGAAATAAAGGAAAGAAATACATCCAGTCTTTTCTGCTGCGTACATTCACTAAATACAAGGAAATTAAGACTATTATTTTCCCTCCAGAATGAGTCTTCATCTTTTAATGTAAAATAAAATTACATAAAATACAATTCTAATTAAGGATGAGACTTCGGATTCCGATTCATTCTTTCTTTAAATTTAAAACATATTCCCGAATCTCTATAATAATGTCGGAAGCACACTTTATAACCTCTTCTTCTTGATAGAAATTATAATCATGTTTCCTATACTCTGACTTTTCAAGCCTTTTAAAGCCATATTTTTGCAATGATGGAATATCTTCAGTCCATTCTAACGTTCTTGCTCCATCATGATTCTGGTCTTGACCAAAGACATAGATATCGTATCCATTTTCCGAGGTCCAAATATCAATTTTATATTGGATTCTATTTACTTCAAAAAGCACTCCGCAAAAGTTAGGCTTATACTTCCACACAGAATATACACCTTCATCCTCTTTAAATTTTTCAACTAATCTGTCTGCCATATAGATTGGTAAATCGGGCAACATGTCTCTGATGGAAAGAACTGCGTTTAAATTTTCCGGGTTGCTAATGAGTGTCTGATAGAATTTTTCTAATAGTATATTATTCATCGTATTTATTTTTAAAAGTTTGATAAGTTCTCCATATTGTCTTAAAATTACCACACAATCAATGTTCTTGGAAAGTAAGGAAGACGGATAAATCCAATTATCTACCAAATTGTGCCTTGCATCGCATGCAGGGACAATACATAACAAAGGTCGGATATGATTTATGTCATCTACACTCCATGTTGATTGATTGGGCTTTTTATATTCATCAAGAGGAATATAAACAATAGCATCTACGGTATATCCTTGCCCGACCATCCAATCATAATATTTGGGAAGCTGACGATAGGTATCGTCTGCATTGTGAATTTTATTCTCAATAATGATACAATGTCTCGACTCTACTGATTGTACCAGAATATCAATTCGTCCTGATTCTCTCTCAACCGTAACATTTCCATAATTATATTTCGAAATATGCACTTTGGGAAATTGTGCATTAAGGAAATCAATGAAAGCATACAGAAACAAGGTACCTTACTTTATGCTTTTCATGTGGATCGAGAAAAGCTTTTATTATATCGCTGTGAAAGTTTTCTCTATAATACAAATCAGACGCTAATTTAAATACATTGAAAGGTTCTTCCTTATGTGATGACTTTAATGTCAAGTAACCTTCGGCCATACTTTTGATTTGGTTATCATTCAAAAGATGGGTAATAGCATCTATTTGTTCTGTTATTATTCTTCTATAATTTTCAAGGAATGTAGTTATATGCATGATAAAACCTTCACTTTCTTGTTAGGACACCATTGATAAGTAATTGCTTTATTACAAATGAAAGATTTTTTCTCCATATCTACAAGCTGTCCACCCAAATTTATCTGGAAATGACAGGTGTAATATCATTCAGCTTTTTTCGATTTGAAAAGATGCGGTAACACGGAAGTGCTTCCTGTATTTTTCTTGAATTTATACAATGTATGCCTCATGAAAAGGAACAGAAGGAGAAGATCATGATAGTGCAAGTCTTTCATGTTTAGCAAATCCATATCCCATTTATTTCCTTTCTTGGCCTTTTACTTGAAACGCCAAGACAAGAGAAAAAAACGCCTTGGAGTTTTCACTAAAATGACCCGTCGTTTTACTCAAAACGTCAAGTCGTTTTTTAAAAACGACAGGTCATTTTAAGCACACTTTTATTTCTCTGATATTCAACGATTTACAAAAGCACTTTCTAAGAAAGAAAAGAGATAAAAATACGCTTCAAGCTTCAAAGGGGTACTTGGTATTGCATCTCTTTTTCTCGACCGGAATTTTAGCGAAGATCTCGCCTAACTGACCTTCCCTTTATTTTTCATGAGTTTTTACCAATAAAAAATCATTACAATATTTACCGTATATTCAGCAATGACAGACAAAAAGGACAACGTCAGTTTCCAGCAAAGGGAACAAAAAAAGAGCAGGTATCGGACTCTACCGATTCCTGCTCTTTTACTCTGGGAAATCTTGTTCCCACTCTCTATCTAATATTCTTGATTATTTCTTGTTCCAGATTTTCTTGGCCAATGCTACAATGTCTACTTCCCACTGTGCTCCAATCGAGAAAAAGTGGCGGTTCATATCGGGCACTTCCCCCTTGACACCTTCCTGACCGTAATAGTAACAGTAAGCTGCATGAAATTTCAAATTCTGGTCTACGGCTGGTATCGGAGTGAATTCTACTACACCACCGAAATGAGACAATTCTGTACCTTTCTTCAGGTAGTATCCACCGAAATCGTGGTTCTTGTTGCGATTATGAGTAGCCAAACCGATAATGTTCCAACGGTCATTAGGACGTATCATAATTTCACCGCGTAAAGTATAATCCTTAGCCAACTGTTTTTTTCCTGTCACACGATTGATGTAGTCAAGGTTAAACAGCACCTTTCCAAAGTCAAGCTGGTGACCCAAGCAGAGCATGTATACGAACTTACCGTCACGATATTCCATCGCATTGGCTGAATACATGGTGTGGAACCACTGGTGGTTTCCGTACCAGCTCAAAGCATAAGCATACAGGTCGGTACCCGGAGTTTTGAATGATGATTCGGCAGCCTGAAGCACAAGACGATCATTGGCTGTTGCGTTGAATCCCAAATTCACACCGAATTTATAACATGGAGGATAATTCCAGAAAGGAGAAAGAATGTATTGAGCCGACGGGTCACGCTGGTATTCTGCGTTACCGAACTCGATTGCTACCTTACCTCCCGTAACGTCCCAACGGTTATTGAAGTTGTACTTCAAGAACATGTAGTCGGTACCGTCAAAGAAGTCACCTTGACGCTTGGTTTCACTGATACGCTGGCGGAAACGGTAAGAGAAATGGTTGTTGATGTTTCCTTGAATGGAAATCATCAGATTCTTCCCCTTGAATCCGCAACTTCCATCTACGGCTTCAGATTTCTGGTACTCACGCTGGTAATCGATGCGGGTACCCAACTTGATGGTCAAAGGTCCGTCGTAAGTAACCTCATTGACCGTTTTCACTTTGTCTGAAGAACTCGTAGTAAGGGCGGATGCCTGTACGACGGGCAGTCCCAATGCTAAAAATAGCCATAAAAAATGATGTTTCTTTTTCATAATGCTTTCACTTCAAATCAACGTGTTGAACTAACAGATTTTTAAGTGGTGCAAAGTAAGCGAATATTTTTCACATTCTTTATACTTTCTCAAAACAAAATGCCGTTCTTGGCAAGAGATACAGGAGTATTTTGTGTTTTTCCACTTTGGAAATCAGAAAGCTGGAGCGAAGCATCACGACATACAAATGGCGGGACGACACGTCACATGCAGTCCCGCCATCATTCTATAACTATACAACTATACTAAATAATACCTACTGAACAGGCATTTTATGAATACGGATGCGTACCAAGAGTTGGTTTGCACGATGCCGGAAGTACGGAATCAAGTACAAGAGCCTTAACGGAAGACAGAATTTGTATGCCTTCGGCAAATCGCTCAAAGGAACGGTTTCTCGCATGTTCACGTGGGGCGAGAGACGTTCGATGTCCTTCCCTTCCTTCAGCCCCCAAGTGTATTCTACAGAGGGATTGTACTTTCTTACTGCATCATGGTATTTGGCCCGGCCTACAGCCAATTGGGGCACGCTGTCGAAAAGGACGACGGCATCACCCAAATGTTCGACTATCAGCTGGAATAGAGTGCGTATCTTTTCTTCATCGAGAAACATCATCACTCCTTCCAAGATGATGAGCGTGGAAAGTCCGGTGGCATGCAACCGCTGCATCCAAGCAGGGTCAAACAAGTCCATGCTGATGATTTCATTTCGTTCTGCTTCAGGAAGGACTTCCTTGCGCATGAGTGCGACTTCGGGAAGGTCAAGATCATACCAGCGTACAACTTCTCGAGGCATGCCGATGCGACGGAAACGGTCATCGAGTCCGGCACCCAACTGAATGACTTGGCAGTCGGGATGACCGTGTATATACTTCAAGGTTTCTACGTCCATCCAACGAGCACGCAGACAGCATCCCACCTGTGAAGGATTCTGTCGCCACTTACTATAATAGTCCAAATCATAACCAAGAGATTTCAAGGTGGCGTACGCCTGTTTATCCACAAGAATGGGGTCCTTTTCTTTCGATTCCACAGCTTTGGCCCACAGTGGAATGAGTGTGGTAGAGGTCAACAAATTCTGATATTTCTTCATACAAGGAACGGTTTAAGGTAAATAGATTGCTTGCAAGCCGAAGGAACAATTGCCTGCAACTGATTCCTTTTTACGCATAACAAATATAAGATTTCTTATTGAAAAAAGCAAACACTTTGTCGGGTGAATTGCCGGCTTTTTTGAGAGTTTCTGAAGGAAGTGATGCTTTCATCGGATGAAAGAAAAGGCGTAAAGAGAGAAAATCAGACGATGATACGTTTTTTTCGGCCGGATACCATGAAAGTGATTCAGTTTTTTCTATATTTGTATGTTCATACTTATTGCCACTACCACTCCACAAAGGAACGCCAACCAAGGTCTTTCAAGGAAGGCGGAAAGTTCCTGACAGCAAGACGGAAGGCAAAAAGATGAATCCAATCAATGTTACAAGAATCTTAACTTTATTAATCGACTATGAACTTGAAAGCTCGCATGTCCGCACAATGTTTCGGACTGATTTTAGCTGCATTGGCCGGATGGAGTTCTGCATCGGCCGACAATGTGAAAGTGAACTCCCGCATGAGTTACTACACGCATGAAAAACAAGCAGAAATTTTAGTGTATGTACCGGAAGGTAATGGTACGGCAATCTTCGAAGGCAATCAATATTCACTGAATCAGGGCGTGAACTTGATTCCTGTCGCTCTCCAGTCTTTGAATTTAGGCGACAACCAGCGAACGGTAGAAGTAGAATGTCAAGGCGAACGAAAGGAATATCCCGTAAAGTTGATCCGCCTGGCTCCCAAAAGCCATGAAGTGAAGATTGACTATGCTTCGGGAGGCTTGACTGTAGAAGGTCTTCCTTTCCTTCCTACAGGATTCTATTCCTCACTGCGAGGTGACAATTACCGTTTCTTGAACAGTGAGGTGACAGAAGGTATCAACCTGTATTCTCCGTATCACAACATTCTTCCTGAAAATCAAAAGGATCGCATGGGGTATCTCGACCTTTGTGCGAAATTGGGCATTCGGGTTAATTATAACGTATGCAGTCTGGCTGCCGGAAGAGGTGGCGTAGGTACCAAGAGCAATGCTTCCTTAGACGATCGCCTGCAAATGTTGCGCGAGGAAGTGAAACGGGTGAAAGACCATCCAGCTTTGCTTTCGTACTACATCGCGGATGAACCCGATGGACAAGGAGTCAGTCCGGAGTACTTGAAACGTGCCTACGAAGTGATTCATGAAATCGACCCTTATCATCCGGTATCAGTGGTTATCATCAGTTCACTTCCTGCCAGACGATATGAACAGACTTACGACATCGTCATGGCCGATCCTTATCCAATTCCACAGGCAGCAGCCAGCGAAGCTCCACGCATGATTCGGGAAATCTATGACCAGATGAAATATGAAAAGGCTGTGTGGCTGGTTCCACAAGTGTTCGGTGGCGGTGAAATCTGGAGAAGAGAGCCCAACAAGCGGGAAGTACGTGCCATGTGCTATGGCAGCATCTTGTCGGGTGCCAGAGCAATTCAGGGCTTCCACCGCATGCCGGATTCGGGCTCTCCGTTGCTGTGGAACGGATTCAAGGAAGTAGCGGTAGAATTGCAACAGCTCACTCCGTACCTGTACGACCCGAATCCGATACAGGTAAAAACAAATACCAGCCAAGTGATAGCAAAAGCCTATCGGGCAAACGGCAACCTGCTTCTCATCGCTCAGAATATGGACAATGAACCGTGTCCATTGAAATTGAACGTACCGATGCAGCCTTTGCACGACGTAGCCCGACAAGTTTTCGAGAACCGTACGACGGCTATCCGCGGAGGATGGATTACCGACTTCCTCCCTCCATTCGGTACGGCAGTCTACAAAATCGAACTGGAAGAACATCCTTCGAAAGTAGTGCCCGGAAATCTATGCGTGAACCCGAGTTTTGAAGAATCGGCCGAAGCCGGTGAAGTGACGGGCGGTCCAGGTGGAACTAATGGGATGGGCGACGGTTCAACGTTGTTCCCAGACACCCGAGTGGCATTCGACGGAGAAACTTCCATCCGACTGACCAATCCGCATGGAGAAGCAGAAGCGACCCGAAGACTCTTCCCTATCGACAACGAATCCGACCGTACCTACATCCTTTCTGTTTGGGCAAAAGCCGACCGTAATTCACTGGAGCGCAGCCGAGAGCAAGGCACTCCGATGGCTTTCCGTCTGGCTTTGTCTACATTGGGAGAAAAGACCTTTGAACTGACCGAAGAATGGAAACGTTACGAAGTAGTCTGTCCTCCGAAAGAATACATCCGCAAAGGACACGGAGGTGCATCCAGCACCATCACCTTGCTGGGCGAAGGAACAGCTTGGTTCGACTTGGCTCAGATAACTCCTGAAATCCATATCGGCACCCAACGTACGGCCGACCGCAAAGGCTTCATCGTTTCCATGAATTGCTACTTGGAAAATGGAGAAGTACACTACACAACCGATGGCAGTGTGCCTACCCTTTCTTCCCCTGTCTACAAGGAACCGTTTGAAGTACGCACCTTACAGACCATTACAGCCCGCGTATTCGTTGGAAACAAAGGATACCGACCTTGTTCCAAGGTAGTAGCAGCCCACAAGGCACTGGATGCCAAAGTAACGTACTTGTCACCTTACAGCCAGAAGTACAATGCAGGCGGTGATAAGGCTATGACCGACGGAGTATTTGCTCCGATGAACGCACAATCTCCATATTGGCATGGCTACCTCAAGAACAACCTCGATTTGGTGGTGGACTTAGGTACGGTAGAAACCATCCATCGTGTAGAACTCGGCTTCATGCAGTCACTCACGGCTTGGGTAATGCCTCCGAAGACACTGGAAGTGCTGGTATCAGAAGATGGAGAGAAATACCGCCGTGCAGGTATCATCCGCTACGGAGAAGCACGCAAAGGTGCTGGAGAATATGAATACCACCGTATTCCTTTCGTTCTGAAAAATTTGAAGAAGAAAGCACGCTATGTCCGCATCAAGGCAGAACATCCGCAAACACTTCCTTCTTGGCATCGAGTACAGGGTGAATCCTGGATGTTCATTGATGAAGTGGTTATCGAATAATATAGTAACTCGGAGTACTTATTATGTTTAGAGGTAGGCCTGGTTTCCAGTGATGTGTGTCAGGCCTTTTCTTTTAGAGAGAACAAGGGAACGCTCCTGAGACACCTTCTGTCTGAAGTCGGGAATTGCTTATCCGCTTTAAAAGCGTTACACGATTCGGGAGAAACAGAGAATACCATCATCCTATTCCTGTCGGACACCGTGGATTGTCTGGTCGCCACGACTTCTACAATCCGGAAAAGTGGACCGAGAGCATTTCATCGCAGGAATCGACCTCTTCCCTACGGTAGCCGATCTGGTGGGATTGCCTGCTCCCAAGGGAGTAGACGGAAAGTCTTTCAAGAAAATTCTTCTTGGAGAAAAACAGCCTGAAAGGACCCATGTATTCACCGAATTCCGGTCAACCAGCGGACGCAGAGCTTTTCCGATGCGGTGTCTGCAGGACAAGCACTATGCCTACATCTTCAATCCATGGACCATCGACAGCACCCGATTCCAGAACGAATCCTTGGGTGGAGAAGCTTTTCAAGAAATGAAACGGTATGCAGCAATGGATGAACAAGTAGCGGAACGAGTACACATGAACCTCTACCGTACCTTGGAAGAATTCTACGACTTGGAGAAGGATCCCGATGCAAAAGTCAATCTGATTCATCACCCGGCCTACCAGTCACTCATCCAGAGCTACCGTACCCGTATGCAGGAACATTTGGAAAAGACACACGACCCGCTGGCTCCGGCTCTCCGCAACCGAAATGACCTCCGTCTACTGCGTTCAACGATGAACGATATTCAGGAATACGTCATCCGACGCCACCAACAGAACACTCCGAAAGTCAAACGATCTTATTAATAAATTAATAAAATGTATAACTATGAAAAAAACTTATTTTTACTTGATGGCTTTTATGGCTTGTTTTCTGACAAGCTGTGCTCCAAAAGAAGAAGTCAAGCTGTACGAACACATTACAACAGCAAATGACAACGTGTATTATTACATGAAGGGATTGGATAAGCCTTTCAACATTCTGTTTGTATCCGATACGCATTTCACCATCGAGGACGAACGAGGACGGGATTTCTACAAATACAGCAAACGAATGGGAGGAAAAGCGGTAGAACCCGAAAATTATGGAAAGACCAACGGACGAGAGAAATACCTGCTGGCCTCTTTGGAGAAGGCAAAGAAGAACCAGTCGGAACTGGTAATCCTTTGTGGAGACATCATCATCTTCCCTTCTCTGGCCTCTGTAGAGTACATCAAAAATGTCATGGATGAATCGGGATTGAATTGGGTATATACTGCCGGCAATCACGACTGGCATTACGAAGGGGAACCGGGTATCAACTTGGACCACCGCAAGAAATGGACCGAATCCAATATGAAACCGTTATACCAAGGTCAGAATCCGATGTACCATTCTCAGATTCTTCACAACATCAACTTTATCACCATGGACAACTCGTTGTTTGAAATCACTGACGAACAGATAGAATTCTTCAAAGGTGAACTGAAAAAAGGTCTGCCAATCATTCTTTCCGTCCATGTTCCTCTTTACTTGCAAGGCCATGACATCAACTATAGTTGGGGGAATCCTCATTTGAATAAAGAAGCGGATTATCTGTATAAGATGGAAGGACGTGAACCTTGGCCGGAAGAGGGATTGTCTGAAAACTCGTTCAAGTTCCGTGATTTGGTACTGAACAGTCCGGAAGTTATCGGTATTTTTGCGGGTCACATTCATAAAGCTGCCATCGATATGGTAAACAACAAACTGCAGTATGTCCAAGCTGCGAACTTTATGGATAAGGATATCTTGATTCACTTCATTCCCGCTGAATAAGATGAATCCAGCACTTTTCTAAAGTGCGAACAAAAAATGCTGCATAGCCACTTCTTTTATAGAAGTCATGCTATGCAGCAATTTTTTTAATACAACAGCTTATTATTTAAATAACTCTTTATTGGGAACGCTGTCCAAAACATATTCAAGGACTCCGCCGTTTACAATGTCCGCATGATCAATTTCTGGTTTTTCCAATGGTTTGCCATTCATGGTCACCGATTTGATATAGATATTATCCTTACCGAAATTGACCGTCTTGATGGTAAACTTCTTGCCATTATCCAAATTGATGATTGCTTCCGGAACATTCGGAGAAGTCAACTGATACTTGGTAGTACCCGGACATACCGGATAGAAACCTAAGGTACTAAATGCATACCAAGCACTCAACTGACCACAGTCATCGTTGCCAGGAAGTCCGTCGGGACGGTTCAAATAATACTCATTGACAATTTTGTTGACGATTTTCTGTGTCTTCCAAGCCTGACCGCAATAGTTGTACAAATAAGGAGCATGCATGGCAAATTCATCACCTACATAGTACATGTCTTCGTCAAAAATCTTATCCAAGAAAGCAGCCATCTTATCGTTTCCACCCAAGAATTCAATCAATTCAGGTACTGCATGAGGAACAAACAAGGTATAGTTCATCTTATAGTTCAAAGCTCCTACGGGATTGAAAGCGGTCCATACGCTGATTCGATAATCCAACGGATCACATCACTTGCCATTGGAAGTTCTTCCTCTCACCATCTTGGTTTCAGGATCGCGCACGTTCTTGAAAGAACGACTTCTGCGAACGAACTCTTCCACCTTTTCATCACGGTTGCCTCTCTTCTTCAAGAACTCAGAAATACAGAAGTCATCGTAAGAGAATTCCATCGTTCTTGCCACGGATTCATTGTATTTATCTGTAGGGACATAACCGTTCTTGATGAATTCTTTGATACCCAGACGACCCCAATACATGTAGTCACCCTTTTCATAAGCATCCTTCATCATTGCCTCTTCAGCCAAATCCACATCAAAATTCTCAACTCCCTTTACGTAAGCATCGGCAATGACAGCATCGCCATGTGTACCCAGCATACAGTTAGTATAACCCGGATTCGGCCATTTCGGCATCCAACCGCCTTCTTTATATCCGTTCAACAAACCGGTAATCAAGTCACCGCAAAGTTCCGATTTCAAAATCACGAGCATCGGATGAACCGCTCTGAAGGTATCCCAAATGGAAAATCGGTGAACGACTTTCTCGCGAAGAATGAAACCTTCCACATTGCCCGAGTAACCATCAAATCAAAACTGGACTTGTCTTATCACAACCATAACTATGCAGAGCTCTTGTGGATTGAACACGGAAGCGGAATCCATCACATCAACGGAAAGGAAGTACCCGTGCAGGAACATGAGCTGATAATGATCCGGCCGGAAGACATCCATACGTTCTCCACGAAAGGTCATCCGATGACATTGGTAAACATCGCATTTCCGCTCGATACGCTGAGGCTTTTCCGAGAACGGTATTTCCCGAACCTCAATTCGTACTTTTGGATTTGCGGTACAATGCCCTATCAGACCACCCTATCCGAAAAATTGAGCAAACGATTCTCATCTCAGGCAGAGGAGACCATGAAAAGCCAGCGCACCTACCTCCAGTTGGACTGTCTGCAGCTCTTCATCTTCAGAAACCTTTCCCTCCATGAATCTGGCATTCCCCATTCCGAATCACCAGCATGGCTGACCAATGCCATCAGCAACTATAACACTGCCGAATGCTTTCGGAAAGGTATCGTTTCCTTTGCAGCACTATGTGAACGAAATCCTGATTACGTGAACCGCATCGTCAAGGAAATTTTCCATGAAACGCTGACCGAATTCGTGAATGACATCCGCATCAAATATGCCGCCAATGAACTGGTACTCACGAACACTCCTATCAAAACCATCAGCGACTTCTGTGGCTTTACCAGTCTGGCCTACTTCTACAAGCAGTTCAAGTTGCGCTTCGGACAAATTCCCATGAAATACAGAGAAATGCACCAGACCATCACCAGAAAGAAAGGCTTTTAACCTGATTAAAATTCAACCAACAAGAGAACGATTCCATTTCTTCTACGGTTTTTCCGCTCACATAGTTCATTATTTAAAAAAGATTGTATATTTGTAATATAAATATAGAAAACATGAAATTAGATCCCAATAGCAACAAACCGTTACATGTACAAGCGGAAGAATTAATCAGAGAACTGATTGAAGAGGACGAATACAAGAAGGGCAAACTCCTTCCGAATGAAGTGGAACTGTCTAAGAAATTGTGTATCTCAAGAAATACATTGCGACAGGCTATCAACAAACTGGTATTCGAGGGCCTTCTGGTACGTAAAAAAGGTGTAGGAACAAAAGTGGTCCAAAAGAGCATCATGGGCGGTGTGAAGAACTGGTTGAGTTTTTCACAAGAAATGAAGCTGTTGGGTATCAATATACGCAACTTCGAGCTGCACATTAGCTGGAAGAGCTTGAATGAAGATATCGCCAAATTCTTTGAGGTCAAAAAGGACAAAGGAGTAAAGACGCTGGTATTGGAGCGTGTGAGAGGAAAGCAGGAATATCCATTCGTGTATTTCATCTCTTATTTCAACCCGACTATTCCTCTGACTGGAGAAGAGGATTTCACACGTCCGCTGTATGAGATTCTGGAACAAGATTATGGAATTACAGTAAAGGTGAGCAAGGAACGAATTATGGCTCGTCTGGCTGGAGAAAAAATTGCAGAGAAATTGGATATCTCAGAAAAGGATCCTATTCTGATTCGTGAGCGTTTCGTTTACGACGTCAATAACCTCCCGGTAGAATATAACATCGGATATTACCGTGCCGACAGCTTCACGTATACGATAGAAGCAGAACGCTGAGAGGTTTTTCAAATATAGGCAAACAATGTGCTTAACAAGGTCTGACTTTATAAAAAGATGGGAAGGTACATTGAATTGTCTAACATGGATGATTAAACCAGAATATCCATTACCGACCCTATTCCATCAAGATCTGTAAAAAAATTTTTTGTATAGTGCTGGATTCAAAATCCAAAGAAGGAAATCCAGCAAAAGGAAACGTTCGTTCCAGTTCTTTGTGAACCGGAACGAACGTTTTTCGATATCATATTCCAATTAACTAGGGGAACATTCTTGTAATAAAATTTGACAAATATTCCCGACATTTTTTACAGGACAGTCACTTCATCCAAGAAGCACCAGCAAGTCTTTCCTACTCCATAGTGCCATTCAGGACAAATTTTTGTAGCCTCAACATCAATACGGATATAGCGTACATGCTGTTTAGAAGGCAGTTCCAGTTTGATACCTACATACTTTACCTTTCCCTCTTTCTCTTCGGGCAAGGTACGCACTCCCGCTTGGGTATAAGTTTTTCCATCAGTAGAAACGGAATAAGTCACGCTCTTCGGAAGTAAAATCCATGAACCCAAGTGATGAAGGAAATCGGCCTCAATGGAAGCAATTTCTTTTTCTTCACCCAAATCGACAATAAAAGAGGCATCCTGACCTTCCCATCCGACCCAGCTTTCTCCAAAAATCTGTCCTCCGAACAAGCCGTCAGTCAACGCTGTTTTTCCCAAAGGAGCATAACGTTCAGGAAGCGGTGTCAAATAAGATACTTTCGCACCTAAGGCCAAATTCTTTTCTGTAGACGGCAAGTAACGCTTACGATACAGTTCGCAATATTCAAGTGGTGAATTGCCGCGTTCATTAAGCGTCTTTACCCCATAACGTGTTACCTGCTTTTCAAAATAATCCAATTGGGCATTCAACGCATCGACATCTTTTTCATTAAAGGTTCGTGCGATTTCAAGTTCCGAATACAATAAAGGAAGGCGACTGCGCTGGACACGTGCCAGAAGTAGACTGTCACCGGCAACAGCAGCCTCTGCCTTGTCAAACAAAGCTGCATAGCGTTTCAGCAAAAGCGGCTTCAACATACCTTCTTTATGAGATACCGGAGAATCGTAAATCCACAAACGATGTCCACTGCCCAACAAGGCACCTTCCATCAATTTCAAGTATTGATACAGATAAGGAGCCGCATCGCCATAATACCCTTTCAAAAAGGTATGTACCAGTTTCTCTTCGTCTTGATACGGGTTCCACATCAACTTGGAAACAACCCAACTACGCATTTCTGCGAAATCACCTCCTCTGATGCTCGATATCTGAGAAAAATGCATCTGCACATGGTTCTTATGGAAGAGACGCATATTCTCTCCCAGAATATGGAAGTTTGGGAAAGGCATCACATAATTGTCAAAATTAATTCCATAATCCCACACAAAAATATTATTGGTCTTGGCAGCCCAACCTTCCAAAGCATTTACAAACGATTGGGAATTCTCAACCAAAGGTACTTCACGGTTACATTCAATGTCACAAAGCATGATGTTCACATTGGGTAAAGGCTTGACGTACTTGGGGGGATTTACAGAGAACAAATAAGCCAAGGTAGAAAATTCTTTATCAGGGAAACGGGCTGCCAACTTATTCAAGAAAGTAATGATGGTACCCGATAAGGAACCTTCACGTTCATTGATGGCACGGCACTCGTCACACTGACAATAGGTGTGACCGTCATTCTGACTGATAGAAATAATATTACATTCCGGATTGGCCTTAAAGATGGAATCCACACGATGAGCTACGATTTCAAAAACCTCAGGATTAGTAAGACACCACTGACTAGCTTTACCCGGATGACGTTTGCCGTCAAAATAGGAGTAGTATTCAGGATGTTTTTCGCCGAATTCACTAGAAGGCAACAAGCGATTGAAGGTATGTACCCAATAACCTGCGGCAAACTGTTCGCGAGGTTCCTCCAAGCGCATCCATGAACGATAAACCGGATCGGTAGCCAAACCATAGAAGTTTGTTTGACGGAAACGGAACGCCGGATTGTCCACAACCTGGAACCGCGGCAATTCCAAATCGGCTGATTCGGTCAGCGAGTATTCATTTTCTCCCCAATATTGAACGCCACAATAACGTTCCAACAAGGTAACCACTCCATAAACAGAGCCTTTATCACCTCCACTCACGATGCGTAAATGACCATCTTCTGTACTGAGTAGGAATCCGTCCTCGCGGAGTTCTTTGCTGACCCACTTTTGATTGGACATTCCGTTACCAATCAGCACATCTCCCTTGGAAGGTTTCTTTCCAGTTTCTTTGAAAGAAAGTACCGGAAGTTCGGTATGAGTAATACGTTTTACAAAATCTTGAAGTAACAATGCGGCCTCAGAATCCCGCTTATCAGAAGTTGTCACTACAATGCGTGATGCCGCTTGATTATTTTGAACCAGTTTCACTTGCGCTGAACCAGTTACTGAAAAAGACAATGCCGCCAAAGCCAGCAACATTTTCATCCCTGTTTGTTTTTTCATAGTCTTAAAGAAATTAATTGATTACAAAAGTAACGAAATTAATTAATACAAAAAAACGGCACGCATGTCAAATCATCACGATTGACTTTTATCTGCATCATCGTACTCGCAATTCCCAAATAGCTAATGCAGCAGCTGCAGCAACATTCAGCGAGTCTACAGTATGCGACATGGGAATTCGAGCCACATAGTCTGCTTCTGCAATCACATTTTGAGGCAATCCGTCCCCTTCGGTTCCCATCACAATGGCTAACTTTTCTTCTTTCTTCAAAATAGGAGCATCAATTGGCAAGGAATTGTCTGTAAGTGCCATGGCCACAGTTCGAAATCCCAAACGAGTCAACTCGGTTAAGGAATCATTCATCCACGTCCAAGGAACCAAAAAGACAGAGCCCATTGACACCCGGACCGCTCTGCGATTGAACGGATCACACGAATTACGGGTAAGCAAAATTGCATCAATGCCTAAAGCTGCGGAAGAGCGGAAAATGGCACCAATATTGGTTGTATCTACTACCCCATGGATAACTACTATCCTCTTAGCATTCCGACAAATTTCTTCTACCGACCGAAATGCCGGACGACGCATTGCACACAATACACCACGAGTCAGTACATATCCCGTTAGTTGGGCGAGAAGTTCCCTATCACCAGTATAAATCGGTATATCAGCACACCGCCCTACTATATCTGAAGCATCTCCTTGCAGATGTTTTTCTTCGGCTAACAAGGCCAATGGTTCATAGCCTGCATTCAAGGCTACACGGATTACTTTCGGACTTTCTGCTATAAAAATACCCTGTTCAGGTTCGTAGCAGAGTCGCAATTGGGCTTCGGTAAGGGTGCTGAAGATTTCTACTCCAGGATGGTTTAGGGTATTTATTTTTTGAATAGACATAAATTTTTCTTTACACAATAATTTTCGAGTAACGTTCCAAGACAACCGATATTTCGACCAACATTTCTACTTATCGCTTATGGTATTCTTTAATAAAACGATTCATCGTCGATTTACTAGAATCAAAATCCAATGAATTCAACACAACAATAAAATTCTGTTTGTCGACGACAGCTGGATAAAGCTTTTTCATCACTTCTAGCCGTTCACTATCAAAATCACAGATTTCTATTATCTTGGCACATTGCGAAGAAGTAAATCGAGCTGTGATAACAGCACTATCAATCATTCTTTTCTGATCACTAAAAAAAGTTTCTTCTTTCAAATCCTTTAAGAACCGATTGAAAACTTCAGGAGCCATACCGCCCCAAAAGGATTCATCTGGACACGGAGTATTTCCATTAGGATAAGAAGGGAAAGAACCGTGTTCTGGTACATCCACTAAAATATCCTTGATACCATGTCCCTCATAACGCACGTTTTGCCGGTAAAGAAGTTTTCTCGGATGATGCCGACGATATGGACGAGAAGCATTCGCTTCATACACTTCAAGAATATAATTCCCTTGAGACAAATTCGCAATGAAACAGGAGGAAGTGGGTAAAGAGACTTGTTCACCATTCAAATAAACCAGCACCAGACAGTCACCTGCGTCAATACGGATTCCATCCACTGTTCTAGCCTGTAACATCCATGAGGAACAAGCTACCCAAATAAGTAATAAAAAGTTACGCATATGTTTTCATGTTTATAATTCAATAATAGTTGTGCAAGCCTAATTCATTCATTTTTGCCTACATTCGAAAAATTCGACTTACATGCTCAACATGAATAAAAAAAAGGTCTGTATTCAAAGTGTAACGAACGACTTTTCAATAGGCTAAAAGTACATCATAATTTAATTATATTCAAGATTCTTCTTGAGTTTCTCAAGCAAATTCAAGAAGAATCGTCTCTTTTATTCCTTATTATACACGAGATCCTATCAATCACATGGAAGACAAAGAGCAGCGTTAGCATCAGAAGCTAGTCCCATAAAATTTGGAAGAGAAAATAAAATCCTTTATTTTTGAATCATCGTAATGAAATTAAATGGATGGAAAAAATTCCATCTGAAATCCTTGAATTATGAAGAAGCAAAAACAAGACGGACTCCAGTTGAGTCTTTTCAATGATGCTAATTTTTTCGGGAACTCGTTCACCGAAGATTCCCCCAAAGCACCTCCTATTTCCCCTCTCATTGCATCAAAAAAAACAGACAGAAATGAGTGTAAAGAAATTAAGGAAAGAGAGGTACGGCATTATAATCATGAGGAATTGTTCAAACGACTGGCTCAATCGAATTTTCGCAGCAGTTTTCATCTAAAAACAAAGGATAAAGCGTACATTACGAGCAAAGGAATGGATGTCATCCGCCAACATGCAACAGATTTTGTCGCCAAACGATTGGCTCCGGCAGTGATTCCCAACGATGGAAAGCAGACTCCGATGCGTGGACATCCTGTCTTTTTGGCCCAACATGCAACCGGTTGTTGTTGCAGAGGATGTTTTTATAAATGGCATCACGTTCCACAGGGAAGGGCTCTAAGTATAGAAGAACAAGAATATGCCGTAGATGTACTGATGACATGGATTGAGCGAGAGTATAGAAAGGGATAATCTTAGTGAAATGAGCACATATCATCTTAATACTCAAAACCTTACTAAAATAAAAACAATATAAACGGACTTTAATAATGGAAATCAAGATTTGGAGCGATTGCAATGAGTCGGTACCGACCGTATACATACATTCATTTGTAGGGAAAGGTGAGGATGTATGGAAAGCATGCCATGCTATGTATTGTCCACCTTTTAATCTAGTATCCATCTTCAACTTCGACTTTGATGGTGATTTAAGTCCATGGAAAGCAGAGGGAGTTCGTAAAGGGCAAGTTCCATTCAGCGGAGGAGCTGCAGAACATTTGCAAGAATTGGTAGAACACACAATACCTTTCGTCGAATCGCAACTTCCCGCTCCTTCCCGCTATTTAGCTCACGCAGGATATTCTTTAGCGGGTCTATTCTGCTTGTGGTCAATCTACCAAACCGATCGTTTTGATAAATTGGCTTGCATCTCCTCTTCTTTCTGGTATCCCAACTGTGTAGAATTCTTCAAAAAGGAACAGATGAAAAAGAAGCCTGATTGTATCTATTTCTCATTAGGCAACAAAGAAAGCCATACCCATCATCCACTTCTTCAGACGGTAGCAGCACGTACGGAAGAAGTAGTGGAATGGATGAAAGAATTATCGGTTCCATGTTTGTTCGAATCCAATCCTGGAAATCATTTCACAGAACCGGACAAACGGACAGCTAAAGCGATCTTGTGGATACTTACCCATTAAATTCCCAAAATCAATGAGGGAAAGAAGGGAAAATGGCTTGGATTACCGAATCTATTTGATGATTGTAAACCTTAGGATAATAAAGAATTAAAGTAACAATTATTTCTTCATCAGACTTGCCGATAATGGCTTCCTTCATATAAAAGACACGACCGTCTTTGGTATATCCTGATTTCACATAACTTTTTTGTTTTTCAAAAAGCCTCTTATAGGTGACTTGCTGCACATCGGAAAGATTTTTTCGATAAAGATCTCCAATACTTTCTCCCAACACATTCCAACCGCCATATGTCAAGAGTTTGACACCATCCTTACTTTCGAAAACATTTCCGTCACTATTGGTCGAAGACTCTTTTGGTGAAAGGAAGGTAGGACATCTGAATTTATAGCCCCACCGTCCTTGAGAAAAAACATGGTATTTGATTGATGTCAACGGATTTGGAGTTCTGTCAGAAGAAGTAACCTGTTCAGAGGAAAGTTTTTCCTCCTTGTCTTGAGTCTCAACTCGCTGTTCTTCTGAAAGTTGTTCTTGCACTTCTCGATCCGTATCTTCTTGATTATCGGAGTTTTCTAAGACAGAAGTTAAGGGAGATACAAAAGAAGAGGATTTCGGATGATCCGCATGATATCTTCCCAACCAATAGGCAGAGCCTAGTAAACCTACTAATAGAATGCCTCCTACAACATATCGAGAGTTATTTCTTTTTTTCATCTTTCTTGTTTTTATCTAGTTCCAGTATATATACAAAGATAACAAAATTGACATCAAAAAGATTGCTCCATGAAAAATTTAACATGGCAGCTCTATACAAACTTTTATCATTATATGAGTCAGAAGATAACCATGAAACATTGAGAATGCAAAATTCCAAATTGATTGGAAACCATCGATGATATTTCTCATTCTCATAAATGCAAATTTCATCAACGAACTCGAGTAAAGAGATAGGATTCTCAATTTTTAGGTCACAGAAGCCATAAAGAAGTGAGTATAAAAACAATATATCATCCCGCAAAAGTATCCTACTATTTTTGGAGGTCTTTTTTATTCATAAATAATGCTGAAACAGCAGAAGAACAGGATTCCATGAGGTAGAGGAGGCTCAGTAGATAAATCATGGGGATAAATTCTTTCACTTTGGATTATTACCTATCTTTGCTTTATGAAAACGAACCAATTATATTCAT
>RCNI01000298.1_pt1 | contig 32568 bp, 23 predicted proteins | sample 2041151 | NCBI WGS metagenome assembly RCNI01 (sample SAMN09708214, study PRJNA481090) | feces metagenome | isolation source: feces | place: Antarctica: Albino Rookery
TGATGATGATCTGCTTACGGTAGCCGTCATTCCACAGACCCAGCATAACATCTTCCAGCTGACCAATCACGACATCCTCGTGAACAACTACAGTGCCGGGCATGCCCATGTGATGCAGGGGATGGCAGCCATAGTTCAGAGGGGGCAGTGCGATACCGGTAGCATAACCCTTCTTAGCGGTATAACGGCGGACACCCTCACAGATACAGGTAACAAAGAAAGTATCCATAGCGCTAACGGTATGATCGCCGTGCATCTCGGTACAACCGACAGGAATCAGAACAACGTCGTTCTTTTCCTTCTCTTTCTGCAGATCCTTGCGGATAGTGGTCTGAATGTACATGCCAGGTGCGCCGTACTGAGGCTTGCAGGGGAAGCCGAACTCAGCCAGCATTTTGTCGAGCTCTTCCTCGGTTGCGTCGAAGATTTCACGCTTCATGCGACCAACCTTGGTGTCCTCGAAGCTCATCTTACCATCCTTGCTGTAAATCAAACCGGGTACATCGTTCAGTGCCATTTTAATTTCCTCCTTGAATGCTTGTTTAAATATTTTTTTCATATATCTATGTTATAGAATTCTATAACAAATATTGACTTACATTGTGATAATCACTTTGATAACGCCGTCATTACGGCTGGTGAACAAATCAACTGCTTCCCGGAACTGCTCAAGCGGGAAATGATGAGTAATCATTTTCTCAGCAGGAACAAAACCACTGCTCATAAGAGACAGCACACGATCATGACAGTTGGGGTTGCCGCGGCTTCCGACAAGCTTCTTCTCGTCCCAGACAATGGTTTTGATGTCGATTTCCATTTCGCGTTTCTTGGGGATCGCAATCAGCCCTACAGAACCGCCACGGCGGCAGGCTGCAAGTGCCAAAGCCATTGAGGACTTGTTTCCCGCACAATCAAAGCAGCGGTCAGCACCCACACCATTTGTTGCCTTTTTGATTTTTTCACACACATCGCTGTCCATGAAATCAAATACAAAGTCTGCGCCGAATTCCTTTGCCTTCTCCTGTCTGGCGCCGGTTTCCAATACGATGGTCTTACTGCCCATGGCCCGACAAAGCATCAGCATCGCCATACCGATAGGTCCGCAACCAACGATAACCGTCCAACCGCCTGCAACAATACCGGCCTGCTCAATTGCATGGAATGCAGTACATACCGTGTCGGTAAGCGCACCGTGATCGTATGACAAATTGTCGGGAATCTTGTGCAATACCTCAGGACGGTAGACACAGTATTCTGCATAACATCCGGGGACCGTAAAGCCGTACTGCTTGTGGCCTGCATCCAGATTGCCGAAATTCATGCACAGATTATATCTGCCAGCCTGACAATTTTCGCAATAGCCGCAGCCTAAATGAGACTCCACGGCAACACGATCTCCCACGCTGAAGCCACGAACGTTTTTGCCGCACTCTACAACCAAACCTGCGCCTTCATGTCCCGCAATATGGGGCAAGCTTCCTGGCAGACCGTCTGACAAGCTGCCACCGGCCAACAGCACCGGATCAGAACCGCAGATTGCAACAGACTTAACCTGAACCAGAACCTCGTTGTCACCGCAAACCGGCTTTGGTACGTCTTCGACTGCAAAATCGTTGGGCCCTCGCATGACTAACGCTCTCATCTTTGAATCTCCTCCTCAAATAACGGATATCGGACTCTCTAACACATATCAAGCTTCAGCAGGAGCTTGGCTTTGTTTATAAAGATTGCCGATTTATAACGCATACGCATGCATTCATTTTTTAAATTAATTGCACCCACTTTCGCATTTTTCTGTGTGTGCCAAAGTTGTGCATACGTATTCATTATTTGCCTTTAAGCATCCCCCTTTCTCAAAGGGGGATGATCAATTCTAATAACTGGGTACAACCATATATTCTACTTACTCAAATCACTCACAGTGCCGCGCACCTTGAGCTCACAAGCATGGAGAGAACGAACAACAGAGCCGCCATCTCGTTCAATGCGACGAATCAGCAATTTACAAGCAGTTTCTACCAATTCCGAATAGGGTTGGCGAACGGTTGTTAAATTGTAAGATGCCCAAGCTGCCTCTATGGTATCGTCGAACCCAATCACAGAAATATCTTTTGGAATTTCCAATCCATATTCGTATCGAATTACATCCATTGCACCAAAAGCAATGATATCACCGGAACAAAAGATCGCATCAGGCTTCTCTTTGCAGCTATTCAGCAGTTTTCGACACATGTCACGACCGCTTTCATAGGTGTACGCACCGTACTCTACAGTATCAATTGATAAACCGTGGCACTCTGCGCAAGATCGCATGCCCAAAAGCCGGTCACGTGTGGTAGAAGCTGTCGAATCACCCATAAGACAGGCGATATTGTGATGCCCTTTATCAATCAGATACTGCGCAATCATACCGCCAGCCTCGTAGTTGTCACAGCAAACCGAGTCAACCCCGGCTCCGGCGATATATCGATTCAAAAGTACAATCGGGACACTTGCCTGATGGCAAATCTCGTTTGCACTCTGCGTATCTTCGATCGCAGTGATGACAACGCCATCCACACGATACTCAAGGGCTCTGGCAACTGTGTCTACACCCAGTTCTCCGGGCATCTGCCGGATCACCATAGCGCAATAGCCGAACTTTCTGCACGTTGTTACCATTAAATTGATCAATGTCGTGTAGAAAGGGCTTTCGTTATGCATAACGATCAAGCCGATGATGTTTGTTCTGTTAGAAACCAAGCTTCTTGCAATTTTGTTGGGACGATACCCCAGTTCCTTGGCGGCTTCCATGACACGCTTTTTTGTCTCCTCAGACAATCGACAGGTATCACTGAACACCCTGGAAACTGTTGACTGCGAAACGTTGGCCAGTCTTGCTACATCAGAGGATGTCGCAGGTCTTTTTTCAGACGATTCTTTACCAGCCATATCCGCTCCTCCAGTCGTGCATTCGCATGCACATCTCATGGCTATATGGTAACACTCTGGCTTATAACTGTCAAGTGATAAATAGATATAAAATCGTTGCAGAACTTTGTATAATTTGTCTACCAGATTTTATCGGACAGGATTGTGTTTTGGATAAAAAAACTGCGTCACCGTTTTACTGCATAGTAAAATTTGAGAACATCCTCCAAGGCGCTGCGATAGTCCTCTTCTCCGTTATCTTTGATCTGTTCAAAGGGGAGACCTTTGCGATTTGTGTTAAATATCGCAGTAATTCCTTCTTCATATACCGCTTCGATCCCATCGCCGATAATGCCCACAATGGCAATCACAGGAACTCCGCTCCCTTTTGCACACCTTGATACACCCACCGGAACCTTGCCGCCTAAGCTCTGGCCGTCGATCCGTCCTTCTCCCGTAATCACAAGATCACAGTTTTTCAGCTGCTTTGTGAATTCCACCATGTCCAGCACAACATCTATGCCGGGGCGCAGGCTTGCGTGCATAAATGCAATCGCACCTGCGCCAAATCCACCGGCTGCACCGGCGCCGGGGATTTGGGCCACATCCTGGTTTAGCTGCTGTTGTACAACCGAAGCCATATGTGCCAGGCCTTCGTCGAGCATTTGGATCATTGCGGCATCGGCCCCTTTTTGAGGGCCGAAAATTGCGGCAGCGCCCTTTGGACCGCAAAGCGGATTGTCCACATCGCACATCACTTCCACAGACACGCCCTGCAGCAGGTGCTCGGCTTCGCTGTTGTCGATCCGTGCTATGCGGTGAAGTGTATTTCCCACAGGGCAGAAGGGCTCATTATTTTCGTCATAAAACTGCACGCCCAACGCAGACGCACATCCGCAGCCACCATCGTTGGTTGCGCTGCCGCCTAAGCCCAGTATAATCCGCTTAGCTCCCTGCTCGATTGCATGGCGAATCTGCATACCGACACCGTATGTCGTGGTTAGGGAGGGATCTTTCCGCTCCCCCACCAAAGGCAAGCCGGCTGCTGCCGCTGTTTCGACAACGGCAGTATCTCCGATACGAGCATAACAGGCCTCTAAATTTTCTCGCCAAGGGCCCAAAACCGGCAGGCAGACTTTCTCTCCTCCCATGGTCTCCAGAAAACAGTCAACGGTTCCTTCACCGCCATCTGCCACCTGTAATCCCACAACATTGCATTCGGGGTCAAAGCGATGGATGCAGTCGGCAGCGATTCCGCATATCTGAGAGCTGCTCAATGAGCCTTTAAAGGAATCCGAGATTACAACAACCTTTTTCATGGCTCAGTTCACCACATTTGCGGGTGCTCCTGCCAGAAAAGCCTGAAGATTCGCAACGGCACAATCCATAATGCGCTGACGACTTTCCTTGGGTGCCCACGAGATATGAGGCGTGATGATACAATTCTTTGCAGTCAGCAGAGGATTATTTCCCTTGATGGGCTCAGTAGAAACAACGTCCAAGCCGGCAGCATATACCTTTCCGGAATTCAGTGCATCAGCCAAATCCTGCTCAACAATCAGGGGACCACGGCTGTTATTTAGGATGATGACACCATCTTTCATCTTTGCAATGGTATCCTTGTTGATAATTCCCTGAGTTTCGGGGAACAGGGGGCAGTGCAGCGCAATCACGTCAGAGTGGGCCAGCAGATCATCCAACTCCACATATTCTGCAATAGCACGGCCGCTGTCGCTTTGGAATTGGTCGTAAGCCAATACCTTCATTCCCATTGCCTTTGCGATTGTACCCGTAGCCTGGCCGATTCGGCCAAATCCGATGATGCCGATGGTCTTGTTCGCCAGCTCGATCAACGGATAGTCCCAGAAACACCAGTCCGGATTGGTTTCCCAACGTCCTGCGTGCACCGCTTCGGAGTGATGAGCCACGTGATGACAGATTTCCAGTAACATTGCGATTGCAAACTGACCGACTGCCGCTGTGCCGTATGTCGGAATATTGCTGACGGGAATTCCTTTTTCACGGGCATAGACATAGTCCACCACATTATAGCCGGTAGCCAGCACGCCGACAAATTTTAGGTTCTTGCAAGCATCAATTACATTTTTGGTAATAGGTGTTTTATTGGTGTACACAGCCTCGGCATCACCAATTCTTGAAATGATTTCCTGCTCGTCCACGAGAGAGGTACGGTCATATACGGTTAATTCGCCTAAAGCCGCCAAGGCTTCCCAGCTCAGATCGCCGGGATTTTCGGTATAACCATCCAAAACAACAATTTTCATAGTGTAAATCCTCCTTATAATAATTGGCAATTCAAATTATGTACAGCCTTTACTTGCCCCAAGTATAACAAAAAGGGATTTGTATTTGAAACAAAATTGTGGTACAATTATTGTATATTATACAACGAAGAAGGGGTCGCATGTTTATCGCACCTGAAGACGCAAACCGAATTGCGCACGAATTAAAGGAAACAATCGGGCACGATGTAAATATTATGGACCGAACCGGAACAATCATTGCCAGTACAGATTCCAAGCGGATAGGACAGATTCATATCATTGCGCAGCAAATCATTCACAAAAATCTGCCTGTTCTGGAAGTGCGCCAGTCAAATCATGACGGCGTGCAAGAGGGCATCAATCTGCCGATTCATGTAGATGGGGTTTGCGAGGGCGTACTTGGGATTACAGGTCCAGCTGATGCCGTCAGAGATTTTGGTACGATCGCAAAAAAAATGACAGAAATTCTGCTGACAAGTCTTCAGCAGCAAGAGCAGCAGACACTATTAGAGCAAGCCCGCAATCTCTACATTCAGGACTGGCTGTTCTCACCGGAGATAGATTGGCCGACCTTTGCGCTGCGAGGGCAGTTGCTGCACATTGACATCGACCTTCCATGGCTTGTAGCCCTGTTAGAATATGCTGGAACTGCCGATAATCCGGCGGTTTCGGAGCTGCACAGTGACCGATTCCTTCACATGGTTAAATCCCATTTATGTGAAGATCCCAATGCGATTTGGACCGTTGTCAACCACCGGATTTTAATACTATTTAATGGGAATCCCTCCAACCACTCCAAGCAGATTATTCGTGATCTACATTATGAAAGTAAGATGCTGTGGAATATTCCGCTGGCAGGCGGGATCAGCTCAGCCTCCAGAAATGCAGAGGATCTTCGGCGCTGCTATGCTGAAGCGAAAATAGCAGCCCGTGTGGCGGTGCGTGACCAGTCCATTCGGACATACAGCAGTGCATCTCTCGATTTTATCTTACAGAATTTCGATTCTAAAATCAAAAAGGACGTTCTGAACACCGTATTTCCGTCCATGCTGGAGCCGGAATTAAAAGACCTGTTAGACTGCCTGCGTCTTTATTTTCTCTGTGACGGAAATTGGGACTTAGCTGCTGAAAAAGCCTGTATCCATAAGAATACATTTCGGTACCGAATGCAAAAACTGCACAAGCTAACAGGATATGATATTCGTAAACCTCGTGATGCGGTTATGCTGTATATTGGATTGCAGTTTCTTGACGATCAATGAGGATATCATTTGATTTCAATATCTTTGTAATATTTTGATCTCGTTTCCTGTCTTATCGGGTGAAGGGATTTTTTAATGAAAGAAGGCGAAGGCGTGGAGGACAAACTGGGAGACGGTCAGTGCCTCCCAATCACAGCAGTATCCTAGCAAGGGGATGTGGACAGGATTCTGGGAACCAGCACCCGCATGGAAGTGAAATCCGCAGCGGTGAGCCTGCTGGCCATGACGGCCAATCTCCAAACGGGGCATACTGGCGCCCACACCAGGATTACAGAGATTTTGTGGGAGGAAAACAGGGCGGTTATCTGCCCGGGCCGCACAAAGGCCTCGGATGGACAGAATGTGTTATGTGACCGGGAGCGCCAATCGGTAGAGATGTTAGAGCCTTGAATACCCCCGGTGCGGCAAACGCACCGGGGGAGGGCAGAGGATGACGGGAGCACTGCTTTTACCGCCATTCCTTCCTTAAACCACATACACTTTCAGTGAAAATAGGGGACCGGAAAGGAAATTTCGGAATGTGTATCCCCAACAGTCGAACAGGAGGAGAACGGAAATGTATGACGAATTGACACAAGTGGATATTGACAAAATGAAAGAGGAGATTCGATACAGAACCAAGGTCCTGCGGCCCAAGCTCATTGAGGAAGTGCAGAGGACCCGGGAGTTCGGTGATCTCAGCGAGAATTTTGAATATAAATGTGCAAAGCAGGACAAAAATCGGAACGACAGCCGTGTGCGGTATCTGGAGCGGATGATCAAGACCGCAAAGGTCATCCAGGCGGAGCCTGTCCAGGAGGGCATCGGCCTATTTGACAAGGTGGTTCTTTTCAGCGAGATGACCGGGGAGGAGATGGCTTTGCAGATCGTCACCACCCTGCGGCAGAACGTGCTCAAGGGCCTTATCAGCAAGGAGTCCCCTGTGGGAAAGGCGATTATGGGTCACAAACCGGGGGACCGGGTTCTGGTGGAGGTGAGTCCGGATGTGAAGTATTTTGTGGAGATCCGGTCGGTGGAAAAGGGCCAGGACGATGCCTCTATGGACATCAGCGCTTACTAACGAAACCGTGCAGATTTTCCGGTTGCGGCAGCATAAAATCATAGTCTTCTGGCGGGATATACCCTGTGGGTGTATCCCGTTTTTTTCTGTCCTTTTGGGGAGAGGGGGGAATTCACAAAAAAGCAGGCTGGAATTTAGATACTGTGTATAGTAGAAAATAATTGTGCATCTTGCTATAATAGTCACCGTGATAGGTGGAAGATGTGCGCATTTTAACTAAAATCGGAGCGGGCGTGGTGTGGGGCCGTCTCCCGGCTCTTTCCGTCAGCAAGGCGCAATCTCCACAAAATACTGGACTTTCCGGGGAGGTGTCCCGGAAAAGATTAAGGAGGAGTACACTTGAAGGGGAAAAAAAGACTGCTGGCACTGGCGCTGGCGGTGCAGATGGGGCTGTCCTGTCTGCCGGTTCTGAGCCACCAGGCGCAGGGTGCCCAGAGCGGCGATATCTATGTATCGGCTGGGGGAAAAGACAGCGCATCCGGCACGGAGAGTGCACCGGTTGCCACATTGCAAAAAGCGGCAGAGCTGGCCCGTGCCAAATCCCAGAACGGGAAAACGCCCGTAACCGTGGTAGTGCGGGCCGGTAAGTATTTTCTGAATGAGACCCTCACCCTTGGCAAGGAGGACAGCAATGTGTCCTGGATCGGGGAGACGGGGGCAGTCCTTACCGGCGCTGAGACCCTAAGGGGTCTGAAATGGACAGCAGGTGAAAACGGTGTCTGGTCAGCGGCCACCAAAAAGAATCTGAAAGTGGACGAGCTTTTCGTAAACGGAGAGCAGCAGATCCTGGCACGCTACCCCAATTACGATCCCACGAAAACCCTCCAGGGCTCCACCTCTGCCGCCGATATCAAGGCCAGAAGCGCAGGCTGGAAGGATCCGGCCGGGGGTTATATCCGTGCCTTACACAATCATAAGTGGGGCGGAAACTCCTATAAGATCACCGGAAAGAGCAGCAACGCCCTGGGGCTGGATTACACCTGGGTGGGAGACAATAACCGTGGCTCCGGGATGCATAGCAGCTATGTGATGGTGGAAAACATCCGGGAGGAGCTGGATGCCCCCAAGGAGTGGTTCTATGACAGAGCTGCCGGAATGCTCTATTTTAAGCCCGCCCAGGGGGTCACCCTGGATGAAAACACGGTGGTAGAGGCTGCGGTCACCCCGGAGCTGATCCACATTGAGGGCGCAAACAATGTGAGCTTTACAGGCTTTACCCTGGAAAATACCGCCCGCACTATGTACACCGGCACCTATGTGCCCCTCATGCGCAGCGACTGGTGCGTGGTGCGCTCCGGTGCGCTTTTCATGCAGAATGCGGAGAATATCACCTTTAAAGACGGCGTGATCCGCAATATCGGCGGCAATGCGGTATTTATGAGCGGACACAATAAAAATAACCGGATCACCAACAACGACATCCTGAACATCGGCTCCTCCGGTGTGCTGCTGGCAGGCGACCCCAATTCCTGCCGGGAGCCGTCCTTCTGGGACAATACACCTGCGCCGGATGCAGATCCCTACTATGTCCACAAGACCACCATCGAGGATCAGCAGGCAGGCCCCAAGGCGGAGCTGTATCCTGTGGACTGCGAGATCTCCTATAACCACATTAAAAATGTGGGCATCTGGGAGAAGCAATCCAGCCAGGTGGCCCTGTCGGTGGCTTCCCGGATCAAGATCCTGCATAACACCTTGAATGTAGGCCCCCGTGCAGGCATCAATGTGGGCGATGGCACCTTCGGCGGCCATGAAATTGCCTACAATGACGTGTTTGATGTGCAGCTGGAGACCGATGACCACGGTATGTTCAACTCCTGGGGTCGTGACCGCTTCTGGTCACTGGGGGGCTTCGACACCGGCGGCAACAAGGGCGCCCAGAAGGAGCCTTTCAGCCGGATCGACTGCTATGAGACCATCAAGATCCACGATAACCGGATGCACTTCGGCGGACGGGTGGACGGCGGCAGCACCTTCGGTATCGACCTGGACGACGGCTCCAGCAATTATGAAATCTATAACAACCTGTGCCTTAACATGGGTATCAAGCTGAGAGAGGGCTTTCACCGGAGGGTTTACAACAACATTCTGGTAAACGGCCTGTTCAATCTGCACTGTACCTTTGAGAACTCTTTTGACGAGATCCACAGCAATCTGGTGGTGAAGGGCAGCGGCTATGCCCTGGCAGCCACCGACCAGGGGCGGTTTGCGGTCAGCCAGGACAAGATCGACAAAAACTGGTACTGGGATCTGGGGGGTAAAATCACCGTTCCCGGCTTCTGGAACAAGCTGTCCTACGATGCACAGGGCATTTTCGGCACCGAAGACCCCATGTTCCGGGATCCGGAGAAGATGGACTACACGGTTACGAACGCAGAGGCAGCCAAGAAAGTGGGCTTCCAGAATTTCCCCATGGATCAATTCGGCAAGCCCGGCTGCGCAGATGTCTGCCCCGGCTATGTAAAGACCAAGCCCGACAGCGATGTGGATGTGCTGGAGCGGGAGCAGTGGATGGGTGCCACCATCTCCATGGTCACCGACAGCATCATGTCCTCCACCGGCTCCGGCAGCCTCAAGGGCGTGTATCTGGAGGAGGTTCCGGCAGACTCCATGGCGGCAAAGTTCGGCCTTAAGACCGGGGATGTGCTCCATACGCTGAACGGTATGGACCTGGTGAAAAAGGCTCAGTTTGTCCCGGCCTTTACGGCCCTTGCCGACAGCGCCGTGGTGCATATGGATATCATCCGCAATCAGCTGCCCATGGAGCTGAACTTCATCAAGCACCAGGGCCAGATGCAGCTGGTGGATGACCGGGATCCCCGGATCCAGTACGGCGGCGGTGGCTGGGAGTACTGCGGCCCCGATCACAACCCCCAAAATGGCGAAAACTGCTTCCATAAGACCATGACTTATAAGAATGTGCAAAATGCCGGCCCGGATACCAATATCGTGCTGTCCTTCCAGGGGGACAGAGTGGTACTCTACGGCAGAAAAGAAAAGAACATGGGGGATTACAACATTGTTATCACCGATGCGGCGGGCAAGCAGGAGCTGGCCCAGGTGGCAAGCGCTTACACGGACGGAGCGCGGGCCGACAAGCAGGTGATCTTTGACTCCGGAAAGCAGCTGACCATGGGCAGTCACACCATCACCGTGACCCGGAAGAGCGGCGACTATATTATTGTGGATGCCTTCGGCATCTACGGCCCCGAAACAGGCCGGGATCCCAGTGTGGTGGGGCCTGTCTGCGTGGAAAACGAGAAGCAGAATCGGATTACCGAGCTGCACGACGGAGAGGCGCTGACCGTTACGGTTCCGGTGGAAAACCACGCTTCGGCGGCAAAAACCTTTGAGGCCTCGATTATGTTCTGGGACGGTGCCGGCCTCAAGACCCTGGTCTCCCATGAGAGTCAGAAGCTGCAGGTAGCCGGGGGCGCACAGGATGCCATCAGGTTTCATGTGACCGTCCCCCAAAACAGCGGCTCCATGCGGATGGTGCTGCTGGTGACCGATGAAAACGGAGCGGCACTGGCCTATCCCTACAACCTGGAGGGTACCCATGTGGAACAGGGGCAGCATGTAAAACTCACCCCGGAAACGGAAGGACAGATCGAGCTGAGCTACACAGCCGAGAGCAGGCTTGCCACTGCGGCCCTAAAGGGCTGCCGGGAGGCCTCCCAGGTTGTGATGACCGTAAAAAACAGCCAGGGACAGATCCTGTCCATGCAGCAGGCAACGGTGAAGGACGGAATCGTGAGTCTGGACTTTCTGCTGAATCTGGAAAAGAGCGATGAGATCACGGTTACCATGACAGAAGAGAACGGCACCGTGAAGACCCTCAAGAAGATGCTGGATCCCAATGTGTCCCAGGTGGACAAGACGGTGCTGGAAAAGGCACTGGCAGAGGCGGAGAAGATTCTGGCAGAGCACCCCGACGGGGGCGCATACACCGCCCAGAGCTGGCAGGCCTTTAAGCGTGCATACTACGGGGCAAAGGACGTATTTGAGGATCCGGGTGCCAGCCAGCAGACTGTGCAGAGCGCAGCCGATGGGCTGAATGGGGCGCTGCAAGGCCTGGAAACCATGACCGATGGGGCAGAATTCGCCCCTTCTTCCTCCAACCGTGGACAGCATTTTGAACTCTACAACGCCAAGGGCGAAAAGGACGGCGGCGACCGGGATCACAACAACGGCCACTGGCAGGTAAGAGCCTCTCAGGTGGATGCCACGGTTCCCGGAGCCTGGTTTGAGATGACTCAGAATTTCCTGTCTCTGGAGGTTTACGGCGCCAATAAGGGGGACTCCGCAAACTTTAAAGTGGAGTTCGGACATTATGACAGCGACGGCACCTTTGTGGCAGACACAGCAGAGGAGATCACCCAGTCCAAGGATCAGAAAAATGTGACCCTTCTCATTTACAAAAAGGACAACATGGACGGCAGCCGCAAGACGGTTCGCATCAGCCAGCAGGACGAAGAGGGCAGGTATCTGGAAATCCGCAATGTAAAGTTCCGGGCCTCCACCGAAAAGGTGCCGGTGGCGGATGTTGCCCTGGAGGAATCCCTCACGTTGGAGCCGGGTCAGAAGGGCAAGCTCCATGCGGTCGTAACCCCGGACAATGCCTATGACCCCTCTGTCACCTGGAAGTCTCAGGATCCTGCGGTGGCCAGCGTATCCGGTGACGGCACCGTGACGGCCCATAAGGCAGGCACAACCCAGATCACCGTCACCACCGATGACGGACAGAAAACCGCCGTGTGTACCGTGACCGTTCGCAGCCAGCACGAAATCAGCCAGCAGTGGAGCCACGATGAGACCCACCACTGGCACGGGTGCAGCTGCGGTCAGCCCCACGACAAGGCGGCCCACTCCGGCGGCAGTGCTGCCTGCACGGAACGGGCGGTGTGCGAGATCTGCGGGGAGCCTTACGGCGCACCTGCCGGACATACCTTAGAGCACCATGAGGCGTTTCCTGCCACCTGTACCCAGAGCGGCACCGCGGAATACTGGCACTGTATCCTCTGCGGCAAGCACTTTGCAGATGCCGCCGGTACCCAGGTGCTTACAGATCTGAGCATCCCGGCTGCGGGACACAGCCTGGAGCACCACGAGGCAGTTCCTGCCACCTGCACCCAGAGCGGCACCGCAGAACACTGGCACTGCGGCCTCTGCGGCAAGGACTTCGGAGACGAACAGGGCACCCAGGAACTGACACAGCTGGAAGTTCCTGCGAAAGGACACACCCTCACCCTGGTGGAGGCCAAGGCCCCCACGGAGAAAAAACCGGGCAATATCCGCTGCTATGTCTGCACCAACTGCGGCAGATGCTTTGCAGACCCGGAGGGGCGGAAGGAGCTTGCCAGAGACAGCGTGGTGCTGCCTCCTCAGAAGCCCGGGACGGACGGCCCTCAGACCCCCGATGTCCGACCCGACAGACCGGCTCAGACCGGGGATAGCTTCCAGCCTATCCTCATCGGAGCGGTTGCAGTCCTGGCACTGGCAGGGGTGGTAATCCTAATTGTGATGAAACAGAAAAAGAGACATTAACCCCAGTATTTAAGCCCCGGAGAATGCTCTCCGGGGCTTTTTCTGGGATGTGGTTGGAATTTTGGAGCAAAACCGGCACAGGGCAGCTCCGAAAGGCTGTTAGGGCGCATGTTTCTCCCGGTATCGCAGGGGAGAAATGGAGACCCGTTTTTTGAACACACGGGTGAAATAGCTCTGATCCTCAAAGCCCACCAGCTGGGCGACAGTGGCGATGCTCATGGATTTGTGCCGCAGCAGCTCTTTGCTGCGGTCGATTCTAACCCGGGTGATGTACTCCGTTACGGTTTCCCCCGTCTCCTGCCGGAAGACCCGGCTCAGATAGGTGGGGGACAGATAGACTTGATAGCTCAAAGACTCCAGGGTGATTTTCTCGCTGTAATGGGTGTTAATGTACTGGATGCACTGGTGGACGATATTGGCGTGGCGCATCTGGTCGAAGTTAAACACGCTGTCCATCAGCGTGCTCATCTCCCTTGCCAGCCACAGGCAGAGGGAGTCAAAATTCTGAAGCTGCCCGATTTCCGTCAGATACCGATGACTGGCGCTGAGGGTCTGCTCCGGGTTTGCTCCAACGCTTACGGTGGTGCGGCTGATGAGCACCAGAAGCTCATAAATCTGGGCCTTGCACTGGGTGAAGTTGCCCCCAGAGGAGAACAGAATATGTCCCAAAAGCTCGTTTAAAAGACGGTTTGCCTCTGGCTTGTTGGACTGCCGTACAGCACGCAGCAGAGCATGCTCTGTTTCCAGAGGATAGCGTTCCGCATCGCTGTCTTCCTTCAGCTGCTGAATGTAGGCGGTCACCTGGCCCTGCATGCTCTCCACTCCCTGGGTTTCCAGCATCTGGTTGGCGGCGGAGATGTTGTTCATAAATCCCACGGACATAAACAGCAGCAGAGACATGGCGTTTACTTTTTCAACAGGAATGTATGGCACATTTTGAAGAATCTCCTCAATTTGCTTCAGCGCATCTCCGGAAATTGCCAGTTGTTCCTCCATATCGCAGGTAATATAGTCCTGTTGATCTACCATTAGGAAAGGCCCTACGGTGATTTTAGCCTCCGCGCCCTCGCTGCCCAGAATGGGGGAGACAAAGCAGGTCAGTCCCATGGGGCAGAAGTAGATGTATTTTCCCCCAAAACGTTCGGCTTCGGTCATACCGTAATTCTGGGAGCGCAGACAGTCATTGGGGTCCCGTCCGGCGGCGGCACAGATCTGACAGTCGGCACAGCTGTACCCGACCCGGTCCTTTACATTCCCCTCTGTGTCGGAGACAAGGCATCCCACGCCGCAGGAGGCGGAAAAAGCCCGGGCGCACTCACTGGCCAGCTGCAGGTCGAAGCACTCTTTCTTGTGCAAACAAAACACCTCCGCACAATTTGTGAAAAACTGGATATCTTTTCTATTTTCCTATATAGAATACCACAGATTTTGTGGAATGTCACGATGCGAAAGGGCCAAAAGAAGATTTTTTAATTTTTGTATATGTAATAAAATAATCCTAAAATTGGCGAGAATGTGCAAGAAAAAATAAGTTGGGGCTGGTATACTATAGCCAGAATTTATGAGAAGTGCATAACAAATCGGAATATAAAACAATGAAATTAGGAGGAATACATAATGAGCGTTCTGGAAGATATCTCCCTAAATCTGCAAAAGGGAAAAGCAAAAATCGTCAAGAGCCTGGTGCAGGAAGCAATCGACCAGGGTTTGAGTGCGGAACAGATTTTGGAAGAGGGGCTGCTCAGCGGCATGAGTATTATCGGTGAGAGATTCAAGAAGAATGAAGTCTTCGTACCCGAAGTTCTGGTGGCGGCCCGAGCCATGAATATCGGAACTGCAATGCTGAAGCCTCTGATGGCTACCGGCAGCGCCGGCTCTGCCGGTAAGGTGTGCATCGGCACCGTTCAGGGTGACCTGCACGATATCGGTAAAAACCTGGTTCGCATGATGATGGAGGGCAAGGGCCTGGAGGTTCTGGATCTGGGTACAGACGTTCCCCCTGAGAGATTCGTGGAAGCGGTTGTGGAAGAAAACTGCCAGGTGATTTGCTGCTCGGCACTGCTCACCACCACCATGGGCGTAATGGGCGATGTGGTGAAGGCTGCAGAGGAGGCAGGCATCCGTAACAAGGTGAAGATCATGGTGGGCGGCGCTCCCGTAACCCAGGCCTTCTGTGATCAGATCGGCGCGGACTGCTATACCTCCGATGCCGCTACCGCTGCCTGCGCCGCCGCCGAGCTGTGCAAAGCTGTTTAAGACAAAAAAGAGATCATTGAATCATTTAAATTGAGGAAAGGCGGACAAGACTATGTCTCCCAAAGAATTGTTATTTGCGACCCTGCGCCATGAAAAAACACCCCGTGCTCCCTGGGTGCCCTTTGCGGGCGTTCATGCGGGCGCTCTCACCGGAGCGGATGCTACCAAAATTCTCACAGATGAGGATGCCCTGGTGGAGGCCTTGATGGAAGTAAATCGCCTGTACAAGCCCGACGGACAGCCGGTGGTATTCGATTTGCAGCTGGAGGCTGAGATCCTGGGCTGTGAGCTGGCATGGGCAAAGGACGGCCCTCCCAGTGTTAAGACCCATCCTCTGGCAGATACTATGACAGTCCCCTGTGCCTGCACCCTGCCGAAACCGGATCAGGGCAGACTGCCCCTGGTGCTGAGCGCCATGAGACGGATGAAGGAAGCGGTGGGGGAGACTACGGCTCTGTATGGCCTTATTTGCGGCCCCTTCACCCTGGCCTCCCATCTGCGTGGCAATGACCTGTTTATGGACATGTATGATGATGAGGATTATGTAGCGGAGCTGCTGGAGTACTGCAATGAGTGCGGCAAGCGCATGAGTGACTACTTCATTGAGGCCGGCATGGACGTGATTGCTGTGGTGGATCCTCTGGTTTCTCAGATTTCCAGTGACCATTTCGAGGATTTCCTTGTTAAGCCCTATACGGCCCTGTTTGACCACATCCGGGAAAAGGGTGCCTTCTCCTCCTTCTTTGTGTGCGGAGACGCAACCCGAAACATTGAGGCCATGTGCCATACTGGCCCGGATGCCATCTCTGTGGATGAAAACGTGGATATCATCGCCGCCAAGGCCATTACCGACCGCTACAATGTGGCGATCGGAGGCAATATTCCCCTCACATCCGTAATGCTTCACGGTACCCAGCAGGACAACATGAAGTATGTGGTGGATCTGCTGGCAAAGCTGCCGGAGTACCGGAATTTCATCGTGGCTCCCGGCTGCGATATGCCCTATGCGATTCCCCCTGAAAACACCATCGGCACAGCCCAGGCGGTTCTGGAGACCGAATCTGTCCGGAAAATGGTGGAAAACTACGTTTCCGACACCTTCGACGTGGAGGTGGAGCTGCCGGACTATGCCCATCTGGAGCGGCCTCTGGTGGAAGTTTTCACCCTGGACAGCGCTACCTGCGCAGCATGCACCTATATGAAGGGCGCTGCGGATGTGGCAAAGGAAACGTTCGGAGATGCCATCGATATGGTGGAGTACAAGTTCACGGAAAAAGCCAATATCGCCCGCTGCAAGAAGATGGGCGTTACCAATCTGCCCTCTATTTACATTAACGGAAAGCTGAAATTCTCGTCCCTCATTCCCAGCAAGGAAGAGCTGGATGCAGCCATCCGGGAAGTTCTTTAAGGAAGAGGAGCCCCCGGGAGTTTCTGCTCCCGGGGCTTTTTGACGGGAGGCAACATGGATCTATATCTAATTACCGGGTTTCTCGGTGCCGGAAAGACCACATTTTTAAAGGAATTTATCCATCAGTTTGAGGGAAAAAAACTGTGGCTCATTATCAATGACTTCGGAAAGGTGGGGGTGGACGGCCAGCTGCTGCGAAAGCTCAATGCGGTGATGGCGGAGATCAGCAACGGCTCCATCTTCTGCGCCTGCCGACTGGATCAGTTTGAGGAGGCACTGGATGAGGCAACCGCCCACAAGCCCGATGTGATCGTGGTGGAGGCCTCCGGCCTGGCGGATCCCACCGGGGTGGAGAAGCTGCTGGGACAGCAGAAATTCCAGGAGATTTCCTATCGAGGCAGCATCTGCCTTGTAAATACCCCCCAGCTGGAACGGGTGATTCACACCGCCCGGGTCCTGCCCAAGCAGATCCGGGTCAGCAGTCTGATCCTGCTGAATAAAACAGACCTGGCAACCCAGGAACAGATCCACGCTGCGGAGCAGACCATCCGCAATCTGAATCCGCTGGCAGAGATCCGGCAGACACAGTTTGGGCATTTTGATCCGGCCTGGACAGAGTGCATCCATATGTTAATCAGCGGAGATCCGGATAAGCTGCCGGATATTCAGATGCAGAAGCAGCTGGTAAAGGTAGGGGAAACCATGACCTGCCAGCAGCTGTACAGTGCGCTGGGGATCCTGGCGGAGGAGAGCTGGCGCATCAAGGGCTTTGTGCATCTGGATGGGAAAACCTATCTGGTAAACTGCGTGGGGCCCTCTATTCAGGTGACGGAAAGCGAGGATATCCAGAACTGCGAAAACCATCTGGTGCTGCTGGCAGGGCCGGGAATGGCGCTGCGAAAGGCTATCCGGGAGGCAATTCACTGGTATCCGGAATTACTAAGGGAGTAACAGAAATGATTTCTGATATTTTACATAAATTTACGGCGGGAGAGACCCTCGCAAGAGAGGATCTGCTGAGCCTGCTGGGGATCCATGTGGGCAGCGAGGCCTATTACAGACTGCTGGCGGCAGCCAACGCCTATTCCCGGCAGACCTTTTTGGGGAAGGGGATCGTGTTTGGTCAGATCGGCCTTGACAATCAGCCCTGTCGGGTGAACTGCAAATTCTGTAGTCTTGCCGCAGCGGTGCGGGGAAGTGAGCCATGTATGATTCGCAGCCTGGAGGAGACCCTTGAGAGAGCCAAGGCGCTGATCGATGCAGGCATCCAGGATCTGTTTCTTATGACCACGGCAGAATTTGATCCGGAGATGTTTCTGGACTACTGCGGAGCAGTCCGCAGACAGATGCCCCAGGGCATGAGACTGGTTGCCAATGTGGGGGATTTTGACCTGGAGTACGCCAAAAAACTGAAAGCTGCCGGAGTTACGGGGGCTTACCACATCTGCCGCCTGGGAGAGGGAGAGGATACCCGGGCCACCCCGGAGCAGAGAACAAAGACCCTGGATGCCATTCGGGACGGAGGCCTGGAGCTTTACTACTGCGTAGAGCCCATCGGGCCGGAGCACACGGACGAGCAGCTGGTGACGGAGATGCTGCGCACACGGGAGTACCCGGTGGGAGTCATGGCGGTGATGAAGCGCACTGCCGTCCCCGGTACGCCTCTTGCAGACCGGGGGGAGATCTCGGCGGCAAGGCTGGCCCAGATCTGTGCGGTTGCCACCCTGGCAATGCGGCCCAAACGTGCCATGGGCGTTCACGAGCCGGATGAGCTGTGTCTGATGGCAGGTGCCAACCAGATTTATGCGGAGTCCGGCACAAACCCCAGAGATACGGCAGAGGATACCAGCAAAAGCCGAGGATACTCGGTAGAGGAGGCGCTGAGCCTACTTAGAAAGGCAGAGTGGAAGTAATATGGATCGGGAGAAGATCGCACAGCAGGTTCTGGACTGGGGTGCGTTTCGTGTGGGCTTTGTGCCGGTGGACAGGATCGTTTTTGATCCTGTATTTCGGGATATGTGCAAGTCCAATGCCTGCGGCATGTACGACCGCAGCTGGATGTGCCCACCCTGTATCGGTGAAATAGAGGAGCTCATTGCCCAGGCAAAGGGCTACAGATGGGCCATGGTCTACCAGACGGTCAGTCAGTTGGAGGACAGCTATGACATTGAGGGGATGCTGGAAGCCGGAAAACGGATGAATATGCTGATGGAGCAGATTCGGGAAAACCTGGATTTCGGGGAGAATGCCCTGGCTCTGGGGGCCGGTGGCTGTCGGATCTGCCCGGTGTGCGCCAAGATAGAGGGGAAACCCTGCCGTTTTCCGGATCGGGCCAGCTCCTCCCTGGAGGCCTATGGGGTGAATGTGTCCAAGCTGGCAGAGCTGGCAGATATGAAATATATCAACGGACAGGATACGGTGACTTACTTTGGGGCTGTGTTTTTTCGGTAGTGAGAGGACTTTTTTATGATCGAGGTAACACTAAACGGCAGACGGATATCTGCGGAATCGGGGATGCTTCTTTCGCAAATCATTATGCCCCATGCCCATCTGGACACTCCCTGCGGGGGAAAGGGGCGCTGCGGCAAATGCCGTGTATATGCCTCTGGTAGTCTTAGTCCTGTCTCGGAGACGGAACGGGAGTTTCTTACAGCCGAAGAACTGGGGACGGGGATCCGCCTGGCCTGCTGCTGCAGGGTAGAGGGAGACTGCACGGTGGAGACCTTCCGGGAGCGGAAAAGCTATGTACTTGGGGCGGAATCCGGTACCCTTCAGACCGGAAAGCCGTTTTTTTTCCACTATGGTGTGGCGGTGGATATCGGCACTACCACCTTGGCAGCGGTGCTGTGTACGCCGCAGGGAGAGGTGCTTGCCCGTGAGGGAATGATGAATCCCCAAAGCCCCTGGGGGGCGGATGTGATCTCCCGGATCGAGGCCTCTATGAAGGACAGCGCCCGGGAGCTGGCGGAGAGTGTCCGGGGCGGGATCAATACCCTGCTAACGGCCATGGGCAAAACCGCCGGGATCGCCCCGGAGCAGATCGACGGCATGGTGATTACCGGTAACACCGCCATGCTGTATCTGCTCACCCAGACAGATCCCGACTGCCTCTCCCATGCGCCCTTCGAGGCAGACCAATTGTTCGGGGAAATCCTGTCTGGGGAGGAGCTGGGCCTTGTGTGCGCCCATGCAAAGGTGTATCTGCCCCGGTGTTTCTCCGCCTTTGTGGGAGCGGATACCAATACGGCCCTCTGGGCCAGTGGGATGCTGGGGCAGTCCGGCAGCCGACTGTTGGCAGACATCGGCACCAACGGGGAGATCGCCCTGTGGAGCGGACAGAAGCTCCTATGCTGTTCCACCGCCGCTGGCCCTGCCTTTGAGGGTGCGGGCTTGTCCATGGGCATGCCCGGAAAGGACGGGGCGGTAGACCATGTGACCGTGGAGAAAGAAAAGCTGCAAGCCCATGTACTGGGAGATGCAGAGCCTGTGGGCATCTGCGGCAGCGGCGTCATCGATGCGCTGGCCTGCCTGCTGGAGACAGAGGAGATGGACGAGACGGGGTTTTTGGAGGATGAGGTGGCAGACATCTGCGGAAAGGTGCAGCTGACCCAGAAGGATGTGCGCACCATGCAGCTGGCAAAGAGCGCTGTCTGCGCCGGGATCGTGACGCTGATGGACACGGTGGGGGTCACCACGGAGCAGGTGGAGGAATTGGCCATCGCCGGGGGCTTCGGCAGCTATCTAAATGCGGAAAGCGCCGGAAAGATCGGGTTGATTCCCGGAAAGCTGGTAAATAAAGTCCGCGTTTTGGGAAACGCAGCCCTACAGGGAGCCGCCATGCTGCTGCTGGACAGAAACGCCATGCAGGCAAGCGAGGCCGTGGCCGCCATGGCCCACACGGTGGATCTGTCCACCAATTCCAAGTTCATGCAGGCCTACACAGAAGGAATGTACTTTGAGGGATAAGGAAAAATCCTGCCGCAGAAGCGGCAGGATTTTTTTGTCTGTGGGGAGATTAAAAGCCGTACTCTGAAAAGGGCCTGCATTTCCACCTGGGCGATTTCCAGAGAGTCTCTCAGTGCCATGTGGGAGCTTAAGACCCGGCGCACCACGTCACACAGTACTGTCTCAAAGCGGTTAATGGGGATCATGGTGGTCATGTTCCGCGTCTGGGGAACACTGCGGCTGTGGTAGTGGGGAATTGGTCGCTTGGTCAGCTCCATCCAGGGGTACTGACTGATGATCTCGCTGTTCTCATAGGGCTGCCGCACGCAGGATTGACCACCCAGAATGGTGTAGTAGCAGCTGGTGGAGGCCTCAAAGATCCATTTGAAGTAATCATATACCTGCTGCTTGTGGACGGAATTTTTGAAAATCGCCAGATTTCGGCCTGCTTGCAGAGCCAGATGCCCGGGGATGGGGGTGTAGCCGATGTAGTTGGCATCAAAGTTGGGCTTCTGGTGGACAAACACGGAGGGAAGCCCGCTTTTTATGACCCGGGATTGGAAAAACTCCCGGTTGTCCGGCTGACAGGTGACGATCAGAAGGCCTGCCACGTTGGCGTTTATCAGCTTGCCGATCTTTTTTCGCTCCTCCTTGGCATTCTGGTCGGAAAAGGCGATGTTCAGAATGTAGTCCCCGGAGCGGATCTGCCGGAGAACGCCACGGAGGATACCGTTATAGTAGGGATCCACCAGATCGGGCAGAACCAGCCCGATTTTATTTGAAGTGGTGCGCCGCAGCTCCCGGGCTGTGGCGTTTGGAATATAGTTCAGCTCGTCAATTGCCTGCTTTGTATGAGGCGGTGGCGCAGCGGTGCGGCGCATCCACCTCCGAGCAGAAGGAGCAGTTCTGCGTGGCTACCGATGTAGAGGCAGCTGCCTACACCGCATGTGAAGAGGTCATCAAGGCCATGAACGGCAAGGGCGGGCCTATATGGAATATGTAGGGGACAATTTCCAGGCGGATATGCAGAAGATGGCAGACGATCCCAAAACCCAGATGTGGTGGAAGGAGACCGATCCCTGTCAGGAGCCGGTGGCCTCCGCAGGCCCCGGAGTCTGGTGGGCAGATATGGAAGAGGTTTTTCACCTGGATTGAGTATCCGGTAGGAAAAGGAAAGGAAGAGAAACTATGACTTCAAGAGAACGTGTAATGATGTCCATTAACCATAAACAGCCGGATAAGGTGCCTGTGGACCTGGGCTCTACCCCCAGCTCCGGTATCTCTGCCATTGCCTACAATAACCTTAAAAAGCATCTGGGCATTGAGGGGGGTCAGACCCGGATCTATGACGTGGTGCAGCAGGTTGTCACGCCGGAGCAGGAGATCCTGGACATGTTCCAGGTGGACGTGCTGGACGTGGGACGGGAATATAATAAGGAGGACAGCGACTGGTATCCTGTGGAGCTGGCAGATGGAAGCACCGGCCACTATCCCAACTGGTTCCATCCTGTCAAGCAGGAAAACGGGGACTATCTGGCCTATAAGAACGGGGAGTGCCTCGCGAGAATGCCCAAGGGTGCTACCTTCTTCGATCAGACCATGTTCCCCTATCTGGATACGTATCCCGATCATTACGATGATCTGGACGAGGCCATGGGCAAAGTCCTTTGGTCTGCCTTTGTACACTCCCCCTGGGATCACGCCGCAGATGACAATTTTTATGCGGGCCTCAGAGAGAAGTGCCTCCATTTGAAGCAGACCACCGACAAGGCCCGGCGGCTGCAACACCAGATGGATGCTCAACCGGGGTACGCCCAAGGAGGTCTACGACTATACAAAGCGGATGATGGATATCTTCATGGTAGACGGAGGATACGTGTTCAATCAGGAGCATAATATTCTGCCGGATGTGCCTCCCGAAAACCTGATGGCCATGTATAAGGCTGTCAATGAAATCAGCTTTTAATAAATCCTTATTCTCATACAGCAAGGCGGTACTCTGCGGAGTGCCGCTTTGCTGCGTAAAAGGGGAAGGGGCGGATCAGCTTTACAAAAACCGCAGGATTTTGTGCGAAAACACTTGACTTTTGTGTGTATCTATTCTATCCTATCAAAAGAGAGTTTGACATAGCAAACGAAAACGAAGCGACGATACTGTGCGCACAATCCGATGCAAAAATCTGTGGGATAACACCCCCGGCGGAATGTTTGAGCTGGGCAGGGGTTGTCACGGCGTTTCGGATGGCGGCCTGTCAAGGACGGCTGCGGCGGCAGTAATCAGCGCAAATGGGTAATGCCTGGGCTTGACTGCTTTCAGAAAAGCGGGGGTTAATGGATGTTCTGTAGAACATCTGGGTGAAAAATTGCTTTTTGAGCGCTTTGGAGGAGGTTCTCAGTGGATAGTAATCATAATGTTCCCAAATACAAATTGATTATTGAAGATATTATCGAGCGCATTCAGCGAAACGACTTTAGCTATGATGTTCCTATCTGCACAGAGCAGTCCATCATGGAGCAGTACAATGTGAGCCGGATCACCGCAACACGGGCGCTGACGGAGCTGCTGCAAAAGGGAATCATTTACCGCAAAAGAGGCGTGGGCAGCTTTGTGACCAAGTCTTTTTCTCTTAACAGCACACCGACGTCCCCTCTTCACGATCCGAAGACCGTATCCTTTCTTGTGCCTTTTGATCTGACCACCCCTCTGGTGTCGGAGATTGTGAAGATTGTGGCGGATGTTCTGAACAAACACGGCTATTTTACAAATGTATATGTGTGCAATGCCTCCTCCTCTCAGGAAAAGGCCAATCTGAAGCTTTTGCTGTCTCAGAATGTATCGGGCATCGTTTTTCTGCCCTTCCGGGATAAGATTTTTGTGAATCTTCTGAATGAATTTGTGATGCAGGGCAAGCCTGTCATCGTCATTGATAAATACACGGACTGTCCCTATATTCACAATATTACATCAGATAACTTTGAAGGGGGCCGCCTGCTTACGGAACACCTGATTTCCATGGGTCACCGGAATATCAGCTTCTTTACAACGGCCCCTCTGGAAGATGTGTCTACGGTCAGAAACCGGTTCGGCGGATATTTAAATGCGCTGCACCGTGCCGGGATCGCCACAAACACCGGCAATCTGGTGGAGATCTCCTGCGATTTGGGCAAGGAGTCCTGTGAGGAATTCCCCAATCCCCAGATCGTGGCATTTCTTAAAAACTGTCAGCAAAACGGCACCACAGCCATTGTGACAGAGAATGAAATCGTAGCAAACTACCTGTGCCGTGCCTGCAATCATCTGGGCATTGGCATACCGGAGGACATGAGCATCTGTGGATTTGATGACACGGAGTTTTCCAGGAGCTTCCCCGGCGGCATTACGACCATCCGGCAGGACCATGTGACCATCGCCGAAGAAATACTGAATATTTTAAAGGATGCGTTGGTCAATCCCTCGGCGGAGATCTGCCACAAGTCAATTCCGGTTTCGCTGATTGTGCGTGGCTCAACCGGTCCCGTCAAAAAATAAATACAGCCCCTCTCCGGTGGGGGGAACTTGCGAGTGCGGCAGGAATGGTTCGGTGGAACGATGCCTGCCGCACCCTTTGTTTGGGGTGGGGATCGGAGGCCGTTTGCCAATACCACCAAAACGGATTGGGTGGTTTTATGCAATGTGCTGCAATTCCGGGGAAGGGCAGAAAAACAGGGTTTTTGGGTGAAAAAAGAAATTTTTGCGGATAGATTAACATATCAATATAAAAATCAGAACAAAAGATTTGAATAAATGTCTAATATTGTGGAATTTAACTGATTTATTCTGATAAAAAGGGATAAAATGGGGTGGCGTGAGCAACCACAAATACCATATTGACATATCAATATTATTTGATATAATAAACAAGAACTGAGGAAAAATGCCTTAAATTTTGTCTGAAGAGAATAAAATATAACAAAGATATCACATTTGCTATGTTATATTGTAAACTCTCCGAAAAATGGATGGACAGTGTTTCCTCGAAATAATTATGAAATGGGGAAGATCGATGAAGAAGAAGTTAAGCGTGCTGCTGGCAGCCACCATGCTGATGAGCGCTTTTGCCGGATGTAATAAAGATCAGGCAAAACCCAATGGCACCGGCGAAGCAAACCAGACCGGCGGCAATAAGGAGTCCATTGTAGTGCAGCTGGGCATGTGCCCCTTTGAAGAGGAGAGCCAGGAAGTTTGGGACAAGTACAACAAAGACCTGGAGACCTTTAAAGAGAAGCGTCCCGAAGTAGAGATCAAGAATGCCAGATACGATTACAGCCCCGACACATTTGTAGCGCTGGCAGAATCCGGCAATCTGCCCACCGTTTTCGGCACATGGTTCACCGAGCCTCAGAAGCTGATCAGCAACGGTTATGCAGCAGATATCACCGAGGTTCTGAAGGAGCGTGGCTGGTACGACAGCATGAACAAGTCCATCCTCAATATCGTCTCCGATAAGGACGGCAAGGTGTACGGCCTGCCCTCCTTCGGCTATGCACTGGGTCTTCTCATGAACGTGGACCTGTTCAAGCAGGCCGGTCTTGTAGACGAGGACGGAATTCCTCTGCAGCCCAAGACCTGGCAGGAGGTTGCCCAGTATGCACAGAAGATCAAGGAAGCTACGGGCACTCCCGGCTTCTGTCTGCTGGGTCAGGATAACGGTGCCGGCTGGCACTTCACCAATCTGGCCTGGGGCTTCGGCGCTCAGTTCTGCGTGGACAACGGTGACGGTACATATTCTGCAAACGTAAACTCTCCGGAAGCCATCGAGGCAATGCAGTTTGTAAAGGATCTCAAGTGGAAGTATGATGTGCTGACCGCAGATCCCCTTTCTGAAAACGGCGGCACCGCTCTTGCCCATATGGCAGCCGGCACTGCTGCTATGACCCTCAGCGGCAACGACGGCATGAAGGCTGTCATTGACAACGGCGGCGAAATCGGCGACTTTGCATATGGCAGCGTACCTGCCGGCCCCAAGGGTCAGTACTCCCTGCTGGGCGGTACTGTGTACATGTTCGCCCCCGATGCCACCAAGGAAGAGATCAACGCAGCCCTGGATTTCCTGGAGCTGTATGAGGGCATCGGCCCCAATGTAAGCGAAGAGACCATGGAGAGCAACGCTAAGCTGGCAGTAGAGCTGGGCCGCCCGGTACTTCCTGCACTGGAGCTGTGGGACAATCCCGAAATCAAGGAAATCGAAAAGCGTGTGATTGAGAACAACGCAAACATGGATTCCAGACTGTATCAGCCCTACTTTGACACAACTTCCCAGGAAGGCAACCTCCATGCAGAGGAAGTGGGCGCAACACAGGATCTGTATGCAGAGCTTACAAAGGTCATTCAGGCTGTTGTGACCGATCAGAATGCCGATGTGGCTTCTCTGATGGAGACTGCAAACCAGAATTACCAGACATTCCTGAACGGTTTGAAATAATAATGAATAGTGACAGTGGGACGGTAACAGCTGTTTCCTAAAGCGACGAGCAAGCGGGGCAAATGAGAAATCGTATTTTGCCCCGCTTGTTTTAGGTTAAGGCAAGCGGCGTGCGTCAATAGACTGAAAGGAGTTTTTTATGGATAAAAAAAGAATAGAGAGGAGAGCCAATCGAAAACTCGACAAGAGCGATCTTCTGGGATGGTGTGTACTGTTGCCGGGTGTGCTTTTGTTTACTTTCTTTATATGGTGGCCCATGCTGTCCAGTGTCAGATTATCGTTCTTCTCCACAAAGGGCTTTCATGTGCAGGAATTTGTAGGCCTGCAAAACTACGTTTCCGTTTTTAAGCATCCGGACTTCATTGCGGCACTGCGCAACACATTCCTCTATATCCTCTGGTCCCTGCTCATCGGCTTTTTTGCCCCCCTGCTGGCGGCGATCCTCATTGCGGAGACCACCAGATTCAAGGGCTTTTTCCGTGCGGCGGTTTATTTCCCTGCCATGGTACCCGGCCTTGCCTCTGCCATGATCGCCACCTTCTTTTTCCTGGGCAGCAAATCCGGTGTTATGAACATCCTTCTGAGCAAGCTGGGAATCGAGCCCCAGGTGTGGCTGGCCCACAGCGCATGGACGATCCCCATTATCATTATCCTTTGTACCTGGAAGGGCATGGGCGGCACCTCGCTTGTGTATATGGCAGGCATCGGCGGCATCAGCCCGGATCTTTACGAGGCGGCAGCCATTGACGGTGCCGGATATTTCAGCAGACTGAGACATATTACCCTGCCCTCTGTGATGCCTCTGGCCAAATCTCTGCTGCTGATCCAGATCATCTCTGTTTTCCAGATTCTGTATGAGCCGCTCATCATGACAAACGGCGGCCCCAACAACGCCAGCATTTCCATTATGCAGCTGGTGTATCGATACGCCTTTGAAAAATTTGACTATGCCAGCGCCTGCACCCTGTCTGTCGTTATCTGCCTGGTGCTCATCGTCATCAGCGTGGTGTATAACAAAACCATCAATAAAAAGGGAGAGTAGGTGAGGGTATGCTGAAAGCGAAAGAGATTCAAAAAAAGGAAGGTTCGATCCGGAGCTTCGACCTAAAGACCGGTAAGGGAAAATGCATGTATCTGGTGATCTACGTGCTGTGCATCATCATGGCGATCTGTGTCCTTTTCCCGGTTGTCTGGGTTTTGCTCAGCGGATTTAAAAGCGTCAAGGAGCTCAACAGCAGCACCAATCTCTGGCCAGAGACCATCGATCTCAAGCTGCTGGCAGAGTCCTGGAACCGGATGGATTTTGCAAAGTACTATCTTAACTCCATCATCGTCGTGGTAGGAAGCGTTGTCTGCTCTGTTTTTATTAACGGTCTGACAGCCTACGGCATTGCCATTCTGAAGCCCAAGGGCAGCAAGGTAGTATCGGCGCTCATTTACCTCTGCCTCATGATCCCCACCACTGCCAGTGCAGTTGCGCTGTATGTAAACATCTGCAAATTGGGTATGGCAAATTCCTTTACCCCCCTGTGGCTCAGTGCCGGTGCCAATGCGTTCCACGTCATATTGTTTATAAACTTCTTTAATGGCATTCCCAAAGAGTACATGGAGGCAGCCAGATTGGACGGCGCAGGCAACTTCCGCCTGTTCTACAGCATTGTCATGCCTCTGGCAAAGCCCATTATTATGGTGGTTATCATTTTCACCATTACAAACTGCTGGTCTGATTTCCTAATGCCCTATCTGCTGCTGAACCATTCCGGAAAAGAGACGGTTATGGTAAAGCTGTACCAGATGGAAATGCTGGACAGCACAACCAGCGTTATGATGATCCGGGCAATCATTTTCTCCATCATCCCTCCCACGGTCTTCTTCATGATTTTCCAGAAGAAGATCACAGACGGCGCAATGGGTGCCGGCGGTATCAAGGGATAAAATCGGACACAATCACACAGGTGCACAGTCTCCTGGCCGATTTCCGGCACGCAAGGTGCACACGGCAGGGGACTGGGCCTTTTGGAATTATTTCATAAGGAAGAAAGAACAAAAGGAGAGTTTCAGTGTTTACAGAACGTCAAATTGAACGTGTCTTAGGAAAGCTAAAGCGTCTGGAAAAAATGGTGGAATCCCGGCTGTTTGAAACAGTGGATCAGCTGGAGATGTCCAGCTTTCAGACAGACGGAAGGTACCATGAGATCCCGGATACAGCCTGCTTTTCCCCCTGCGGCAGAGGAAAGTCCTTTGAGGGCGAGGGGATTTACGTATGGTTTTTGGGAAAGTACCAGGTTCCCCAGGCGCTGGAGGGGAAGACCCTCTATATCCGGCCCAGAGTGGAGGCCTATGAGGGACTGCTCTGGGTCAATGGAAAGCCCTACGGCAATTTTGCCTCCAAGCATGTGGTCAATACCCACGGAAATCACTACTGCGATCTCATAAAGCAGAATGTGCAGGCCGGGGAGACCATCGATATTGCTGTGGAATTTTACGCCCACCACTATGTAAAGGGCACGCAGCCTCTGTTGGAGGACAAGCAGACCGATTTTCGGATCACCTACGACGGCATGGATATCTGCGTCAAACAGGAGGAGCTGAGCGATTTTTACTTTAACCTTAAAATCGTGCTTCAGATGACGGAGGCCCTGGAGGAAACCAGCTACAGAAGAGCCCAGATCATTAGGGCCCTTCTGGATATCCATACATTTATTTATTATGACTTTGAAAATGTCCAGTGGGATGTATTCATGGACGGTGTCCGCCGTGCAAACGGGATTTTGAAGGAGCTGCTGGCTTCCCATAACGCCCCCTCCGCTCCCTACGCAGGCTTCATCGGCCATTCCCACATGGACACCGCATGGCTCTGGGACAGAAGAGAGACGGAAAAGAAATGCGCAAGAACCTACGCAAACCAGATAAACCTTATGGATCAGTATAAGGACTACACCTTTGTACAGAGCTCCGCCTACCACACCCAGATCATCAAGAGCATGTACCCGGCGCTGTTTGCGGAGATTCAGAAAAAAGTGGCAGAGGGCCGCTATGAGCCAAACGGCGGTGTCTGGATCGAATGCGACTGCAATATCCCCACAGGCGAATACATCATCCGTCAGTTTCTGTGGGGTCAGCGGTTCACACGGGAGAACTTTGGCTATACCTCCGATGCCTTCTGGCTGCCGGATACCTTCGGCTACTCGGCATCCCTGCCCCAGATCATGAAGGGCTGCAACATCCGGTATTTCCTCACCACCAAAATAGCCTGGAACGACACCAATGCGTTCCCCTACAACACCTTCTACTGGAAGGGCATCGACGGCAGCAAGGTGCTGGTGCATTTCAACCGGACCCATGTGTGGCCCGATCCCCTTACGCTGAAGGAGAACCTCATGGAGGCCCAGGGCAACACCATCACGGAAAAAGAGGTCTCGGACATGCGCCTTATCTCCTATGGATTCGGAGACGGGGGCGGCGGCCCGGAGTTTGAGATGGTCGAGTGCGCCAACCGACTGGCCGATGTGGAGGGACTGCCCCGCACCAGCCATACCACGGTGAGCCAGTTCATGCATCGGCTGGAGGAGAATCTGTACAGACCCTCCACCTACGCAGGAGAGCTGTATCTGGAGCTTCACAGAGGCACCCTTACCAATCAGCACACCATCAAGCAGAACAACCGCAAAGCGGAGGTGGCCCTCCACAATATGGAGTATGCCACTGTGTGTAAGGCGGTAGCCGACAACAGCGAAGCCACCACGGAAAAGACCAATCCCCTCGTGGGCGGCCTTCTTGTGAACCAGTTCCACGACATTCTCCCGGGAACCTGCATTCCCTCTGCCCATGACGACGCCATTGCCGAAGTCTCGGGCATTATAAAATCCGCAGAAAACGCAACAGCGGATATCCTCCAGGAGATGGCCGGGGCCGGGGAGTGCCTGACGGTTGTAAACACCCTGTCCTTTGAACGGACGGATACGGTCTATCTGCCCTTCCAGGGTGTTCGGCTCCAGGGGGACTACCCCCAGCAGGTGATTACGGATCTGGAGGGCTGCGAAAAACTGGCAATTGCCAATCTGACCATTCCGGCCCTTGGCTCCTGCGTTTTGCAGACGGAGCCTTTCTGCCGGGAACAGCAGAAATCCCCCTTTGTGACCGGGGAAAACAGCCTGGAAACCCCCTTCTACTGTGTCCGGTTTGATGAAAAGGGCTATATCGCATCCCTTACCGATAAGAGAAACGGAAGACAGCTGAAAGGGGAGGGCTACAGCCTCAACACCTTCCTCATCGGGGAGGACGTGCCCATGGACTGGGACAACTGGGACATCGATGCGGACTGCCAGTGCAAGCTCTCTGACAGCGCAAGCCTGCTGTCCCGTACATGCGCAGCCGACGGCCCTGTGGAGTACAGGATCCGCAGCGTTTACAGGCTTACGGAGAAATCCACTTTGACACAGGATATGATTTTCTACGCCTTCCGGCCGGAAATCGTATTTGAGACCAAGATGGACTGGCAGGATGACCACAGACTGTTAAAGACCGCATTTGACACCAATATCCTTACGGACTTCACAAGTCAGGAGATCCAGTTTGGCTACATCCGCAGAAATACCAGCCGCAGCACCGCCATTGAGAAGGCAAAATTTGAGGTGTCCAACCACAAATACACCGATTTGTCAGAGACCCGGTACGGTGCGGCTCTGCTGAATGACTGCAAGTACGGCATCAGTGTAGAGGGCGGCTCCATGCATCTGTCCCTGCACAAAGGCGGCTGCAGACCGGACTTCAGAGGGGACAAGGGTGTGCACACCTGCACATATGCCCTGCTTCCCCATCTGGACAGCATGCATGCACAGAATGTCATCTTCCCCAGCTATATGCTCAATTACAAACCCATTGCGCTCCACGGCAGCTTGCAGCTGAGCAGCCTCTTGGGGGTGGATGCGGACAATGTAATCATTGAGACCATAAAGCCCGCAGAGGACGGCGGCAAGTGCTTCGTGGCAAGACTGTATGAGGCGGAGGGTGCAAGAACAACGGCAAAACTGTCCGTGGCGCCCGGAGTCTGCAAGGTGGAGGAGACGAACATGCTGGAGCAAGTGCAGACAAGCTTTGCATCCCCCAGTGAGGTTTCTCTGGAATTCGGCCCCTTTGAAATCAAGACACTTTTGATTACATACGGCTAAAAACGTAAGGTTACCTGCGAAATTACACTATTTTACAAGGAAGACAGCCGCCCTCTGTCCGCTGGGCAGAGGGGGCTGCATGGTTGCACGGTTATGAGATGTGAGCGTGTTTTTCTGGGACAGGAAGGGGCGTATCTGGATACATATTTCCTTGCTGCATCCCCGGAACTCAAAAATTCAGAACAGCATCCGGCGGTACTGATCTGCCCGGGAGGGGCATATGCCATGTGCAGTGACCGGGAGGGAGAGCCGATTGCCCTTGCGTTCTGCGCCCGGGGATTCAGTGCGGCAGTTCTGCACTACCCCTGCGCACCGGCCCGGTTTCCGTCCCAGCTGCTGGCGGCAGCGGAGGCTATGGCCTGGATGCGTACCCACGGAAGAGAAAATCACATGGACCCCGACAGAATTTCCATTGCAGGCTTTTCCGCCGGAGGCCATCTGGCGGCAAGCCTTGGGGTGCTCTGGCACCGTCCGTTTGTGGCGGAGGCACTGGGGGTGCCTAACCAGATGCTGCGGCCCCACAGGCTGATTTTGGGATACCCGGTAATTACCTGCGGGGAATTCTGCCATAGGCAGTCCATGGAAAACTTGCTGGGACAGGATGGGTGGTCGGATCCCCGGCTGCGGCAGCTGATCTCGCTGGAAAAGCAGGTAAGCCCCCAGACACCCCCCACCTTTTTGTGGCACACATCCACCGATCCGGTTGTCCCTGTGGAAAATACCATGGTGTTTTTCATGGCGCTTCGCAGCGCCGGGGTGCCGGTGGAGGCCCATATCTACGGGGCGGGGGGCCATGGGCTGGCTCTTGCCAATGGGGTAACGGAAAGTCCCCGGGGAGAGGAATTGCAGCCTGCCTGTGCCGGATGGATCGATCTGGCAGCAGATTGGCTCCTCCGGTGAGAAGTCCACCAGTTTACACCTTATATAACCCGTTTCATTCCTGCAAAACCGAATCCGGCACAGGAAATACCTGCAATACCTGCAATACCTGCCTGTGGGGATTTGGAAAATTGTAAAAGCGAGACACTGAGACAAATAGAAAGGTAGGCAGACCCATGAACAAACTGAGCAAACGATTTATTCGCCGGGGACTTGCGCTTTTCCTGGCACTCACTTTGCTGCTAGGCAACGTGCCCCAGATGGCATTTGCGGAACCGACTGCCGAAAGACAGCAGGTAAGCGCCGTCTTTACAGATCCCATCACCCAGGACGGCATTGAAGTCTGGGTGGGAGACGGCCCCAACGAGGCAGTGAAGCGGGAG
>RCNI01000299.1_pt1 | contig 32555 bp, 30 predicted proteins | sample 2041151 | NCBI WGS metagenome assembly RCNI01 (sample SAMN09708214, study PRJNA481090) | feces metagenome | isolation source: feces | place: Antarctica: Albino Rookery
TCTATTTATTTTAAAGATATATAAAAGTTTTGGTGATTATATTACATTATAAAATCCTATATGTATTATGTAGTTATGTATAATTTCTTTATATATAGATAAATGTATATAAAAATAATATTCAATTATATAAGTTTTACTTATATGTATTATAGTTAAAATTTGGACGCAGAAGAAAAAGTATATTTGCTTTCTATATTATTATACAACTGGTATTGTAATATTATGCAGGTAGTATTGTGGTATTTAAACAGGATTATTATACAATATACTTTATACTGTTTTATATAAATATTTATAACACAATACAGATTATAAATAAAGGCATATATATTTACCAATACAGCCGTATATCAATACAGGTATATAATTAATAAAATTATACTATTAAACTAATTATATAATGAATACAGATATATACAAAAACTATAGATAAATCAATACAGCAGTATAATAAATGTATCTATACAATAAATTCAGATATGTAATAATTACAGATATGCAGTAAATATCATATTTTCTTTTTATAGTTCATATTGCTGATAATAAATATATTACTTTTAAAATACAGTGTTTAAATAAATATTAAAAATTTCTAAGGTCAACAAAATAATCCATATTATAAATATTAATTATTTAATAATATAAATTAATATAAAAAAATATTTTTAAAAAGGCAAAAATAGGGCATTTCTGCCCTAAATGTGTAATATAAGAAAATTAATTTTGGTAACCTAATCTTTTTGAAATCTCTTTTGCATATTTTCTTGCAACAGGTAAGATTTCGTTTATTAGCCTTTCTGTATCCATTCTGTAACTTGGGCCTGCCACACTAATTGCGGCTACAGGAGTGCCTAAATAGTCCTTTATAGGCACAGCAATACAGCATACTTCTCTTTCAAATTCCTGATTATCAATTGCGTATTCATTTAAGCTGACTTCTTTTAAATGTTTTTTTAATTCTGGAAGTGATGTTATTGTATAATCAGTATATTTTTTAAGCCTTGCACCTAAATAACATTTATTAAGTTCATCTTCTCCGGAAAAAGCAAGCTGAATTTTGCCTATGGACGTGCAGTATGCAGGGACGTCTTTACCTACACGGGAAACAATTCGCACAGGATGGTCTGCCTCAACTAAATCAAGGTAAATAACGTTGCTGTCCCTTAATATGCCTATATAACATGCTTCACCTACTTCAAAAACTATTTTTTCCATAAAAGGACGGGCAAGCCGCAAAAAACCCAGCTTGTTTATAAACTTCTGCCCAAGATTAAAGATACCTATACCAAGCCTGTAATTTTCTGTGCCTGGATTTTGTTCAATATAACCGCATGCAGATAAAGTGGCAAGCAGCCTGAAAACATTGTTTTTATGCAGTCCTAGAGTTTTAGAAAGCTCTGTAACACCAAACTCATCTTTATCATAGTTAGTTCTAAATACTTCAAATAACTGTAATGCATGCTGCACTGACTGAATAGATTTAACATTCGGTTTATACATACTCATACCTCTAAAATAAATTTATCAGCTTTTATTCTTTATTATAAAATAATGTTATAGATTTATCAAGAATTTTATTTTAATAAGTGAAAAAAATAATAAAAAAACAGAGTATGTTTTTTACTCTGTTTTATAAATTCTAATATTATAAATAGGTTATGTTATAAAATAATATTATACCTATTCTATTTTATTTTGATTATTATCTTCTTTATTATGGTTTTTATGTGCTGACTTGTTAGGAAGTGGCTTGCCAAACACATATGTATCTATTAATATTTTAATAAAGGCAGCAACAGGGAGTGCAACAATCATACCAATAAAGCCTGCTAAAGCACCGCCTATCATTAAACCTATAATAACAACTACAGGGCTGATTCCAAGGCTTTCTCCCACGATTTTAGGAGTAATAACCATACTTTCTAACACCTGCACAGCAATATAGCCTGCAATAGTATAAATGGGGTGTATAAAATCTGTAAACGTAAGATATGATGCAATAACTGCACTAATTAAACCTATAGTAAATCCAACATAAGGTATCATAGCACCAAAGCCAGTTAAAAGACCTATAAAAAACCACCCTTTTACACCTATCATATAAAGCACACCGCCGTATAAAAAAGAAAGAATTAAGCCCACAAGGAACATACCTCTGAAATATTTACCAACAAGTGTTTCAAACTGTGAAATATGTTCCATAACTTTTTTCATATTAAACCTCTCTATTAATTTGACAGTGTATGCTTTAAAGTTGGGGAAATCTGTTAAAAGAAAAAATACGATTACAGGCACTATAAAAATATTTGCCACCACTCCTGCAATATTTATAACAGAATCTTTAGCAGAAGTTAAAGTATTTAAAAGATATGATGATATAACACCGATTCGTTCTGTAATATAAGTTTTACTTGTTTCTAAATCAAAGGTAGTATTAATATCAAATTTAACAGCCATTTCTTCCAACCACATAAATATATTATTAATATATTCTGGTGCATGTTTAATTAAATATGTAATATCTTTTATCATAACAGGCACAAGCCCTGCAAGCAGCAGGATAAATAAAAACACAAGTATTAATACAAGTATAAGAACGCTTATAAATCTAGGGATATGGCCTTTTACAAAAAACTCAACCACAGGGTTTAAAAGGTAAGCTATTAATACAGAAAGCACGAATAAAATAAGTATATCTCTTGTGGCATAAAGAATACTTAAAATAAAAATAGTTACTCCCACTATAAGCAGGTTTTTTATTGAAAAATCAATTTCATTAAATTTCACGCATAAACTCCTAAGAATATGTTTTCTTACTTAAAAGATATTATTTCCTGATTGTTTGGGAAAAGAACAAGGGCTTCAGATAATATTATATCAAATTCTTCAATAAGTTCTGCCCGTAAAAGAATGTTTAGATAATATTTTATAAATGAAAAATTTCTATTTCCTTTACTGTATACTTTTTTACAGTCTTCTGCTGCTTTTAAAAAGTTAGAGTGTTCAAAATTGATTTTTGATGCTTCTAAAAGTGCATCTGTATAATCAGGATTAATTGTAACTGCATTTTCCAAATCAATTAAGGCATCGTCATTTTTTGCAAGCTGATACCTTGTTAAGGCTCTATAGTAATAAGCATCAGCAAAATCAGGACTTTTTTCTAATACTTGAGTAAAGATGTGTTCTGCTTCAAGCATAAGCCCTTTTTGGAAATATACCTGCCCTAATAAAAAACGAGAACGTTGGTGTTCCGGGTTTAACGCTATTGTTCTATTTAAGGCATCTTCTGCTTTATCAAGTGCCATTAAACGAAAGTAAGTAAGCCCTAATTTATAAAGATACATAGATTTTTCAGGGGAAAGTTCACATGCTTTTGCAAAATTTTCACATGCCGGGGTAAGCTGATTTAAGTCGCTGAAACAAAGCCCTAAATGGTAGTATGCAGCACCTGCGTCGTAACCATTTTCTTTAATATGTTCCTGTAAAAGTTTTACAGCTTTTGGTAAATCACCTGATAAATATTCATCTATACCCTGATGTAATTTATCCATAATCATTTCTCCTGAGACAATCTCTCTTGTAATGCTATCATATCAGGTGGCAGTTGTAAAGTTAAAATTATTTCGTTATTTGTATCAGGGTCGTGGAATTTCAGGTATGATGAATGCAGTGCCTGACGGTTAAAACCGTATAATTCTTTTCCACCATAAAGTGCATCTCCTACAAGGGGATGGCCTAAAGCTGCAGCATGAACTCTTATTTGGTGAGTTCTTCCTGTAAATATGGTAACTTCTGTTAAAAAGCTGCGTTTATATTTTTCTATTATTTTAAAATGACTTACTGCCATTTTACCATCTTCTCTAACTGCCATTTTCTGCCTGTTATATTTATCTCTGCCAATAGGTGATTCCACCCGTTTTTCCATAAATTTTGGCACCCCGTGGCATATAGCGTAATATTTTTTTACAATATTTCTTTCAAGAAAAAGCTGTGATAATTTCATTCTGTATTCTGTATTTTTTGCTATTATCATAATACCTGATGTATCTTTATCAAGACGGTGAACAATACCGGGCCTGAAATCGTTATCATCATCTTCTATGGTAAATGTGTATAAAAGAGCATTTACAAGGGTATGGCTGTAGTTGCCTGGTGCCGGATGGCATGTAAGCCCGGCAGGTTTATTGATTACAGCATAGTTTTTATTATCGTAAATTATATCAAAAGGAATATTCACAGGGGTAAGATCAGGCAGTTCTTCATCAGGAAAAATAATATTGATTTTATCTCCTGCTTTTAATTTGGCAGATTTTTTTGCAGTTTTACCGTTTACTTTAATGAGATTTTTTTCAAAAAGCGATAATATATAGGATCTGCTTTTTTCTGCCAGCCTTGAACAGCAGCTGTCAGCCCGTTCGTTATCAGTATTGTTTATGTATTCTTTTTCTTCCATAGTATAGAAATTATATAAAATAAGAAAATAATACAAGTAAAAATATAATAAAATAAGAAAAAAATAAATAAAAATGTATATTTTACTTGACTAAAATGAAATAAATTGTTAAAAATAATGTTCACTCTTGCTGCGGAATAATATAGGTCCGTGGCTAAAAACCGTAAGGGAGGTCCTAATGAGGACATATGAAACAATTTTTATCCTGAAACCAGAGTTATCTACTGAAGATCAGGAAAAACACATTGCATTTTATAAGGAAAACATCACTTCTAACGGCGGCGAGCTTATTAAAGTAGATGTATGGGGTAAACAAACACTTGCATACCCTATTGAAAAGCATACTGAAGGTTTTTATGTTTTAATTCAGTTTAAAGCAGAAAGCACATATGCTAATAACGAATTAGAAAAACGTTATCAGTTTAATGAAGACGTTCTTCGTTACGTTATAGTTATGCTTGATGAAAAAAGGTTTAAAGAAAACCCACGTAAAGAGCCTGTTCGTAAAGAACGTTCAGCGGATAAAGCGGGTAAACCTAAAAATGAAAACGAAGAAGAAGTAGAAGAATTTCAAGAAGTGGAATTAGATTCTGCTGAAGCTGCTGAAACACAAGAACAGTAGCAAAAAGGAGTAAATTATGGCTTCTTATAATAAAGTAGTTTTAATGGGTAATGTTACAAGAACTCCTGATGTTAGAAATCTGCCAGGCAGCAGTGCAATAACAGTTGCAACCACAGGGCTTGCAGTAAGCCGTAAATATAAAGATAAAGAAGAAGTTATGTTTATAGATATTGTGGCATATGGCAAACAGGCAGAAACAATAGGTATGTATATTACTAAAGGTTCACCTATTCTTGTTGACGGAAGACTTACTTTCAGACAATGGGAGCAGGATGGTCAAAAACGTAGTAAACATGAAGTCATAATTGAGTCTTTCCAAATGCTTGGAGGACGCAGAGACGGTGCGGATTACGATGAAAGCATGGTAGATAAAGACGACTTAAAATTAGGTCAGGATAAATCTGCTGATGCTGATAAGGGTATGATTAAAGACGAAGACGTCCCTTTTTAAATTAAGCTAATATATAACGGAGGACAGTTATGGCTGTTATTAAAAAAAGATTTCAAAAGAAAAAAGTATGTCGCTTTTGTGTTGATAAAATAGATATTGATTACAAAGACGCAAAATTAATACGTCAGTTTATTACAGAAAGAGGTAAAATTATGCCTCGCAGATTAACAGGCACATGTGCAAAACACCAAAGGCATTTAGCTGCTGCTGTTAAAACAGCAAGAATTATTGCACTTGTTCCATTTACACTTAACAAATAATATTTTTATAAGCTGGCTTTTTTAAGCCGGCTTAATTTTAATAATATATTCTTTGGTATCAAATTCATGAATAAATCGTCTTATTTATACTCAATATTAAGTTTTATATCCTTTTATCTGGTATATATTTCTACTAACTCTCTTTTTGCTGTATTTAGCATTATTATATTAATGGCATCAAGTATATCGCTGCTTGCATATTTAGAGTCAATATTTAGAACAAGAAAAACAGATATAATATCTATTGCAGCTTTTGTAATATTTTCTTTATTTCTTATACTTCTTAGTATGAATTCAGAAGGACTATCAAAAATAGGTATAGGTATAAATGAAAGGAATATGCAGTCATGGTGGATGCCTGTATATATTATTCTTATTTTTCTTCCTGTATACGTGCTTTATAAAAACAGGCAGGATAATAAACCATTATATATACCACTTCTTATATTTACATTTGTTCCTGCTGTTATTATAGGCGGGTTTATTGCCTTTTTACCAGATCTTAGGGAGCAGGCAGTATCATTTGCAGCAAATCTTATTCAGGTAGGTTTTATTGATGCTTTAGGTCAGGCAAAAAACAGTGGTGTTACACTTCCTGAATCTTATTTAGATATGCTTTCATTTGTAACTATAAATAAAATGGATATAGCTAAAAAAATGATATATATGATACCAAGCGGTATAGGTGCTGTTTTTGCTTTAGTTGTATATATTACAGATAGGTTAAAACCTTTATTTAAATTTAATTTGATTATTATAAGAGAGTTTAGACTTCCTGATAACCTGGTATGGTTTTTAATAGCAGGTGGTTTTTTATTTGTTACAAAAAAAGAAGGTCTTGAATATTTTTCATATAATATACTTATTCTTTTTTCTGTGCTTTACTTTTTTCAAGGTATCCAGATAATAAACAGGGCATTTGAATATTTTAGATTATCCTTTTTTATGCGTTCATTATTTTTTCTTTTTATCGTGTTTTATTTCCAAATATTTGCAGTAGGTGTGGTGCTTATAGGGCTTTTCAGCATATGGTATAAACCAAAATGGCTTACAGGCACAATTGAAGACGATAACAAAAACAATAATGATCAGTCAAAAGAATAAGTAACACAAAGGGGGATTATAATGGAGAATAATCAAGCCCCACAAGGCAGCAAAACAAAGGCTACAAAAATTGCAATGGTGGTAGCTTTCTCTCTTGCAGTATCAAAAGCGGTGGTAGGTTTTTTAACAGGTTCTTTATCCATACTCTCTTCTGCTGTAGATTCTATACTTGATATTGCAGCATCATTTTTTAATTTTTTAGCCATAAGAACAGCAGAGCAGCCAGCAGATACAGACCACCAGTATGGCCACGGTAAATACGAGGCTATGGCAACATTTATACAGGCTGTTATAATTTTTGTATCAGGTCTTTTTATTCTTATTTCTGCATGGAATAAGTTTGCTAATAAAGAGCATGCAGAAGTAACAACAGCAGGCTTATCTATTATGGGTATCTCTATTGCTGCCACCATATTTTTAACAATATATTTAAGATATATGGCACAGAAAGAAAAATCATCAGTATTAGAAGCAGATGCACTGCATTATTCCATAGATTTATATACAAATATAGGTATCCTTATATCGCTTTTTATTATTAAATATACAGGTTTTGTGATAATAGATACTATAGTGGCTGCTTTTGTTGCAGTATATATTATGTATTCTGCAGTAAAACTTAGTGCAGAAGTATCAAAACAACTGCTTGATTCCAGTATTGAAGAAGAAACTTATAATAAGCTGTTAAAAGTATTAGAAAGTTTTAAAGATTACCATTTAGATTTTCATAAATTAAGAACACGCAGTGCAGGCAACGAAGTTTTTATAGATATGCACTTAACTTTATGCAGAAAATTATCTCTTGAAGAAGTCCATAATATTACTGATATTATAGAAAAAGCTATTTCAAAAGAAATAAAAGGGGCAGATGTTACAATCCACCCAGAACCTTGTGATTATAATGATAGTGAGGAACATATTAACTGTAACGCTTCAAGAATAAAAGAAGGGCTTGCTAAAATTTCTAAATAAAACTATTTCTTATCCATTTTTTTATTAAGAAAATTATATATTACATTAGAAAAACGTATTTATAATAATATTATATAGAATTATATTTTTGAAAATCTTATTAAACTATGAATTAATGAATGCAGTTAAAAATATTATCGTTATAATAAAGCATAAAATATAAACCTGCAAAGTATCTGAATAAAACTATTCATGATATCCTGATTTTAAGTGATTTATTTTATTAAAATCATCTTTTGTAATAAGTGATACAAAAATATAGATTAAAGCAGAAAGGCATATTCCTGCAATAGACTGCATGGCTGACCCATTTTCATAAAATGTATAAAGTTTAGCACCCTGTATAACAGCAAGATTATAAAAAGCATAAACCACACCGAAAATCATAGATGCAACAGCCCCGTAAGAAGTCCCCCTTTTCCAGAAAAAACCTGCTATTAAAGGCACAAAAACACCGCTTGTAATAATATCTGATGCTACAAAGGAAAGTTTTAAAATAGACCTGATTTTTACAGCTGCAAAAATAGCCACAAGGGCTATAACAAAAGTGGATACTCTTGAAAGCACAAGCCGTTTATTATCACTTAATGATTTAGGTGCCATATCCATACTTATAGTCATAGCTCCTGCATTAATTAAAGAATCCATGGTAGACATAACAGCAGCAGAAAGCCCAAGAAATACGAAAGCACCAAGCAGTGGGTGCATATAATTTGATACAATATTTGCTATAATTCCACCTTTCGGCATAGTATCAAATAAAGCTATAGCTGCCATACCTGTAAATACCACTAGTAAATAAAGGGGAATATATATGACAAAACTCATTGCTGCCATTTTAGTGGCATCTTTATCATTTTTAGTGGCAATTATCCGCTGCCATACGTTTGCCTGAATAACCCAGGAAAGCCCAAAAGTAATAACATACACCATATGGGTTTTAAAACCTTCTGTAAAAGAAAAGAAGTTATCATAACCTTTATTTGCTGCAGCAGCTGCAATACTTTCAAACCCGTTAGTATGGTATAAGGCAACAGCTAAAACAATAACAGCAGATAAAAGCAGAAGAACAAACTGAATAATATCAGTAATAACAACCCCACGGAATCCGCCGAATACAGAATATATGACAACAATCACAGTGCCTAAAATAACTGACTGAGTATAGCTGATACCAAGATATGCACTAAATATTTCACCCACACCTACCATCTGAGTAGCTGCATTTAAAGTCATAAAAAAAAGTATCATAACAGCAAGGATTTTAGATGCAAGGGGAGAATACCTTGTAGACATTATCTGCCCTTGAGTATAAAACCCCATACGTCTAATAAAAGCACTGCCTGCAATCATAACTATTGTTGAAATAAGCACAGGCATACCGTATATCCAGAAAGCAGACATACCTTGAGTATATGCAGAATCAGCAGTTTCAAGGGCAGAACCTGCACCCCACCATGATGCAATAAACGTAATGGATAAAGCCCAAAAAGGCATACTTCTGCCTGCAAAAAAATATTCTAATGTGTTTTTAGTTTTCCTATCTCTAAATACTATAATGAGTAAAACAATAAAATAAGTAATTAATAGAATAAATGATAATGTTTTAAGCATAGATTCAAATATATTCTTCTTGATATATTATTTCAAGTAAAATATAAAATAATGGTGTAAAAATTACAAAATATGTTTTACAATATTTTTATCAAGTGATATATTTTAAATAAAGAGAAATTAAAATGGCAGATATTATTTTATTAGAAATAGAAGAAGATATACGTCTTGCAGCATCAATTGTCGCTTCCAGAAGAAATATTATTATAGATGTATATGCAGATTATAATACTTATAAACCTTATACAAAAGATACCCATGTGGTTATTTCATCAAATCAGGAAGAAAGCAGGAAGTATAATTATAACTATATAAAAAAACCATATACAGCTCATGAATTATTAGCTTTAATAAGTAAGGTGAAGAGATAATGGAAGAAAATGTTTTAGGAAAGCAAAAAGGGTTTGTGCATCTGCACCTGCATACCCAGTATTCTGCATTAGACGGTGCTATAAAAATAGAAAAGCTGGCAGAATCATTAAAAGCAAAAGGTATGGATACATGTGCCATTACTGATCATGGTGTTATGTATGGTATAATAGATTTTTATAAAGCAATGAAAAAGGCAGGTATAAAGCCTGTAATAGGCAGTGAGTTTTATATTTCGCCTGGTTCTCGTTTTGATAAAAAAGATTTTTATAAACCAGGTGATGATACTAACTACCATCTAGTGCTTCTGGCAGAAAATAACACTGGTCTTAATAATTTATACCATTTATCAACTATAGGTTTTTTGGAAGGGTTTTATAGAAAACCACGAATAGATAAGGAAGTTTTAAAACAGTATTCAGAAGGTGTTATAGCACTTTCTGCATGTTTAGGCGGTGAAATATCACGTAAATTTTTAAAAAACGGATACGAAGCAGCAAAAGAAGCAGCACTGGAATACGATGCAATACTAGGCAGAGGCAACTACTTTTTAGAAATACAAGAAAACGGTATTCCTGAACAAAAAATCGTTAATAATCAGCTTATACAAATATCAAAAGAAACAGGTATCCCACTTGTAGCTACATGCGACAGCCATTATTTAAATAAAGAAGACTATTCTTCCCACAACATATTAATGAAAATACAGTTAGGGCAGGTGGGGGATGAAAAACGCAAACCACGATTAAAACCATTAGAGCTTGAAAAACTAGAACAGGAAAGAAGAAGTAAAGCAGATGTTAATAAATATCTTGCTATGGAAGAGGATTTAGATGATTTAAGCAGAAGCACATCTGATACTATAGACCCTGCCATTATGCATTCTCGTGGCGGTAATATGGATTATTCCAGTATGCTTTACGTTAAAAGTGTAGATGAAATATATAATGATTTCAGTTACTGTTTAGAGGCTGTGGAAAACACTGTAAAAATAGGGCAGCGGTGTAATGTAGATATTACTTTTGGCGAAAACCATTTACCTTTATACGATGTGCCGAAAGGTTATACTTTAGAATCATATTTTAGAGAGCTTGCATCTGAAGGGCTAAAAAAACGACTTGAAAAAATCCCTGCAGAAAAACATCAAGTCTATTGGGACAGGTTAAATTACGAACTTGATATTATAGTAATGAAAGGGTTTGATGGTTATTTTTTAATAGTATGGGATTTTATAAATTATGCAAGGCAGAATAAAATACCAGTAGGCCCAGGCCGTGGGTCAGGTGCTGGTTCTTTAGTTGCTTATTCATTAACTATTACAGATTTAGACCCTATATATTTCAACTTATTCTTTGAACGGTTTTTAAATCCTGAACGGGTAAGTATGCCTGATTTTGATATAGATTTTTGTGTAAATGGACGTGAGGAAGTTATAAAATACGTTACACAAAAATACGGTGAAGAACGGGTATCTCAAATTGTAACGTTTGGAACACTAAAACCAAAAAACGCAGTAAGAGATGTATGCCGCGTTTATAATACATTACTTTCAGAAGTTAATAAACTGGCAAAATCAATTCCTGATGGCCCCAGCATTACCACATTTGAAAAAGCATACGATGCTGACCCTGAACTTTATGACAGGTTTAAGAATATAGACCACGGAGAAGAAATCCGTAAGCACTGTGAAAATTTAGAAGGGCTTATACGTCAAGTTGGTATGCACGCAGCAGGGGTGGTTATTGCTGATAAACCAATTGTGGAATACGCACCACTTTCAAAAGGGCCAAACGGTGAGGTAATTATACAGTTTGAAAAAAATGCAGCAGAATCTGTAGGGCTTATAAAATTTGACTTTCTAGGGTTGAAAAACTTAACTATTATTGATGATGCTGTTAAAAGGATTCATGCAACTATTGATAAAGATTTTGATGTAAACCATTTACCGCTTGATGATGCTGAAGTTTTTGATATGCTGCAGCAGGGTAAAACATCTGGTGTATTCCAGCTTGAAAGCCCGGGTATGAAATCACTTTTAAAAAAATTAAGGCCTACAGTTTTTGAAGATATAATTGCTGCTAACGCACTTTACAGGCCGGGACCTATTGACAGCGGTATGCTTGACAGTTTTATAAGAAGAAAGCATGGAGAAGAAGAGGAAGTTTATGCTTTTGAAGAAATCAGAGATATTTTAAAAGAAACATACGGTGTTATTGTGTATCAGGAACAGGTTATGCAGATAGCACAGGTATTAGGAGGCTACTCTTTAGGTTCTGCTGATAATTTACGACGTGCAATGGGTAAGAAAAAAGCAGAAGAAATGGAAAAAAACAGGGCTATTTTCTTATATGGTGATGAAAAAAACAATATACCGGGAGCAGAAAAACTAGGAAAAGATGTCCAAAAAGCATCTGAACTTTATGATATAATAAATAAATTTGCAGGGTATGGGTTTAATAAATCCCATTCAGCAGCATATGCTTATATTGCTTACCAGACTGCATATTTAAAATTAAAATTCCCTAAAGAATATATGAGTGCTTTATTATCCATATCTATTGATAATATTGATGATGTAGTAAAATATATAGAAGAATGCAGAAGAATGGATATTGAGATTTTACCACCTGATATTAATAAAAGCTATTATGATTTTATAGTGGAAGGCGACGGTATAAGATTTGGACTTGGTGCTATTAAAAGTGTGGGTGAATCTGCTATTGAATCATTTATTATGGAAAGAGAACGTAACGGAGAATATAAAAGTATATACGATTTATGTGATAGAATGGATTTTAAATCATCAGCTAATAAAAAAACAATAGAGGCTTTTATATATTCTGGTGCTTTAGACTGTTTTGGTAAATCACGTCATCAGCATATATGTGTATATCTTGATGCATTAGAATCTGCAGCACTTAAAGCAAAAGATAGAGATAAAGGGTTTGGTTCTATATTTGATTACATAGAAGATGAACATGAAGATTATTATCCTGAAGTAACAGAACTTCCTACAAAAGAGCTTTTAAGCAGGGAAAAAGAAATATTAGGGTTTTATTATTCAGACCACCCTTTAAGAGAATATAGAAGTTATATAGAATCTTTTGCAGAAGATATGGATATGGTAGTAAATATGCAGGGGGAATACGAAGTGCTTATTTGTGGTATGATTAAATCCCTAAAAAACCATATTACAAAATCTAAAAAAGAAAAAATGGCATTTTTAGAGTTAGAAGATTCTCAAAACAGTGTGGATGTAGTAGTTTTCCCTAAAGTTTATCTTGATAATATGGTGCATCTTGTAGAAGATAATATTATTGCCGTAAAAGGTATATTTACTCCTAATCAGGATGATGAACGGGGCGGTTCTTTAACAGCAAGAAGTATAATGACTTTAGGTAAGGCCCTAGAAGAATATACAAATATTATGAAAATCACTGTAGATACAAGAAATACAGCACCTGAAAAAATATTCCAAATAAAAACACTGCTTGCAAGGTTTAAAGGCAGCCTTGAAGTTAGAATAGAATATATTATGGAAGATGAAGACCGAGTTACTATACGGGTATCAGAAGATTTTTATGTATGTCCTGAAATAGAATTTTTGGAACATTTAAAACTTGTGCCTGGTGTAATTGACATACAATTTATGCAGCATGATGATACAGAAGGATTTATGGGGGATAAACATATTGATTTTTCAGAAATGAACGAAGTAATGATATGATTAGATAAGGAATGATAATATGAAAAAAGTTTTAACAATAGCAGGCAGCGACAGCGGAGGCTGTGCAGGAATACAGGCAGATATAAAAACCATGAGTGCATTAGGTGTTTTTGGTATGAGTGCTATAACAGCAGTAACTTCCCAAAATACAGTAGGTGTTACCCATATAGAAGAATTAAGTGTTAAATCTGTAATTACTCAAATAGAAGCTGTATATGATGATTTAACTCCTGACAGTGTAAAATCAGGTATGCTTTTTTCTAAAAATATAATAGAAGCAGTATATAATGTGTTATCTGCCCGTAATAAATCACCTTACGTGCTTGACCCTGTTATGGTAGCAAGCAGCGGAGCAAAACTTTTACAAGATGATGCAGTTAATTTTATGATTGAAAAGCTGTTCCCTTTAGCAGATGTTGTAACACCTAATATTCCTGAAGCAGAATTAATAAGCGGTATAAGTATAAAATCACAACAGGATGTGGATAAGGCTTGTAAAATTATTTATGAAAAAGGGGCAAAAAATGTAATTATTAAAGGCGGCCATTTTACTAATGAAGAATCGGTGGATACTTTATATGATGGAGCTAACCACTATGAAGTAGCATCTGCTAGAATAGTAACAGAAAACACCCACGGCACAGGCTGCACATATTCTTCTGCTATTGCATCTTATTTAGCATTGGAATACAGTATGCTTGACGCTGTAAAATATGCAAAACAGTATATAACTTCTGCAATTTTATACGGGGCAGACCTGCATTTAGGTAAAGGGTGCGGGCCTGTAAACCATTTTTATGAAAATTTAAAAAACTCTAAAGACGGCACCATAAGTTTTGGGAGCTGCACTTGTGAATAAAATATACCAGGAGTATGATTTTTTCGCATATTTTTATAATAAATACTGGATGTTTTCTTCTCCTGAATATTTTGAACAGGCATTAAATCAGCTTTTATTTGGGTATTTAGAAAAGGAAAGCCATATATTAGATTTATGCTGCGGCACAGGTCATATGGCAAACATAATGAACAAAAACGGGTATAATGTTACAGGGGTGGACGGTTCTTTATTAATGCTTGATTACGCAAAAGAAAACGCACCCCTATGTAAATTTTATCATCATGATATAAGAGATTTTAACCATACAAAAAAATATAAAGCAGTAACATGTTTATTTGACAGCATTAACCATATATTAGATAAGGATGAATTACTAAAAGTTTTTGAAAATGTATTTAACCATTTAGAAGAGGGCGGCATATTTTTATTTGATGTAAACTCTTTAGAATCATGTATTAATGTATCTCTTGGGGATATGTCTATTGTGGAAGAAAATAGGGCATTTATATCTAAAGGCAGTTTTTCCCAAAAGGAAGAATTAATAACATATAACTTAACCGCCTTTATAAAAGAAAATAATATATATAAACGGCAGGACAGCTGTATATATGAAAAATATTACAGCGAAAAAACACTTACTGCACTTTTGAAAAAATCAGGGTTTAATAATATTAATATTACATACGGTATAGATCTTAATATAGAGGCTTTAGAAGACAGAATATTTTTTACGTTGTGGAAATAAGATGAAAAAACTAAGTTTAATTATAATGTTATTTTTTGCACTTAATAGTTATGCAGCAGAACTGCAGGGTATAGGTTACGGCACCACTATGGATGAAGCCAAAAAAGAAGCCCTGGCAGACCTTTCTTCTGCTGTAAAAGTGCAGGTATTTTCAAAACACGAGCAGACAACATTAAAAAGCGGGGATAAAATAGTTACAGATTATACAAGGTGGACAAAACTTTCCACAAATATTCCCCTTATTAATCCATCTATATACTACAGCAGAGAAAAAGGCAGACAGAAAGCAACAGCAGTAATAGATAAACCAGAGCTTTATGCTGAAAAACTTGCAGATATTGCAGAAAAAATAGATCATATAACAAAAGATGTCTTAAAAACAGGCGATAAAAGTCTGCATTATAGAGCCTTATCTTCTGCACTGAAATTTTATGATGAATATGAAAGCTATCAAGTAGTGGCAGATGTTTTAGGTATTGATTACAAAAAACCACGTATTAGTTCCGCAGAATCACTTAATATTATGTTAGAACTGCAGGAAGCACCACCTTCCCTTGAAATAGCCGCAGAAGTTTTAACAAAAGATATGAAAGAAAAAAATATATACATTGTGCCTGTATTATATGCAGGGCAGGAAAGTGTAACAGATTTTGGTGCTTTTTTTAAAGACATGCTTGCTGTAAAAGTGAACTCTGTGGAAGCAGCAGAAGACTCTAACTATAAACTTCGCTGCACATATACAATTAGTGCAGGGGATGTGGTTATGGCATGTTCACTTGTTACAGGTGTATCAAAAGTTTTAAAATCATCAGCTGTAAAAATTCCAAAAGAGCTGGTATCAACTATGAATCTTGCACCGAAAACAGATACAGCATCTGTATTAAATAAAGCATCACTTCCTAAAACAGATTATAAAATATGGCTTAAAATTTCAACAGATGGCGACCCTACCTTTTTACGGGAAAAAGAGCCGTTTTCACTGCTTGTTAAAACAAATAAAGCAGGCTATATTTATTTTGTAACAGTTAATAACGGGGAAAGTGGTGCTGCAAATATTCTTTTATTAGACTGGAATAATACTTTTATGAAATATATAAGCGAAAATCAGGTAAATAAATGGGTAAGTATAGGTCAATTTAGAGTGAAACCACCTTTTGGCAGCGAAAGTTTATACGCTTTTGGGCTTATAAAAAAACCAGAAAAAGAATATATTTTGCCTGATTATGCTTTAAATAATATAGGATATTTAAAAAATGTCCGCCCTGATATTTTTATGCAGGATATAATAGGGCTTTTTAAAAGACAGCAGGGCGATAAAACTATGACTTCTATAACATATTCAACAGCACCAAATAGAAAAACTAAGTAGGTAACATATATGAAAAAAATATTCATTACTGTATTTTTTTTTACTGCATTTAACCTGCAGGCAGCACCAAAAGTTATATATGATACAGCATATGGAGTAACAAGCACTCAGGCAACAGAACAGTATGCAGTATTTGGAATGTTTGACGGCAATATAAGGCTTGTTGATGCAAAAACTTCTGAAATAATTCTGCTTGATAATGCCCATAAAAAACCTATTATTTCCATGACTGTTACAAAAGACGGCAGGTATTTAGCAAGTGCTTCTCAAGATGATGTTATAATAATATGGGACCTTGCAAAACAAAAAGATATAAAACGAATAGTAAAACCTGGTATGGGGGTAAGAGCAGCAGCATTTAATCATGATGGCAGCAGGCTTTTTATTGCTTACCCATGGCAGATTTTTGAATACGATACAAATTCGTGGGCAAATACAGGGCTTTATGACGGGTTTACAAAAGGCATTTATTCCATTGCAGTAAACGGGCAGGGAAATAAAATAGCAGTAGGCACAAAACATGGGGATATAGATATATTAGACCTTAAAAAAGGGGAAGTGGTAGAAACATATAAAGCAGGCAGAGAACTTATCATCAGCCTTGATTATGCAGAAACAGAAGATATATTAGCAGCAGGCAGTTACGATAAAAGTGTGCGTCTTTTCCGCAAAGGAAAGTCGCGTGCTTATAAAGAGTTTTCATTTTTTACAGATACGGTGCGGGGAGTAAAACTCAACAGGCAGGGCAGTATGGTGGCAGCAGCCTCAGATGACGGCAGTGTGGTTGTATATGATTTAAAAAGAAATAAAACATATAAACAGGAAATAGAAGAAAAAGGGGAAGTAACATCTCTTTCTGCACCAAAAAGTTTTAATTTTATAGTAACAGGAAAAGGCACAGCTTTTGAAGAAGAACGTTACGGCATAATAACATACATGTCTAATAAATTTTTATATAGAAAACTTTATTCTTTTAGAACAAGCGATATTATTATTGCAGAAAATAATAAAATAGAAGCACGGGGCAGTTTTGGAGAATATATCAGGGTATATGAAAAAGGTAATAAAGGAGATGTATTTGACTATATGGGTATAAGTCAGGTAAATTTTTAAATTAAATGTAATAAAAAGGAGATTAAATCATGGATATAATGAATATAATTAAAACACGTTATGCAGCAAAAAAATTTGACAGCACAAAAAAAATAAGCCAGGAGAATATAGATAAACTTTTAGAAATATTAAGATACAGCCCATCAAGTGTAAATTCTCAGCCATGGCATTTTATTGCAGCAGTAAGTGATGAAGGTAAAAAGAAAATCAGCAAAAGCACTCAAGGGCCTTTTGCAGCTAACGAAGAAAAAGTATTAAACGCAGGCATAGTTATAGTATTCTGTGTAAAAACATCTATTGATGAAATCTATTTAAACCATATACTAGAGCAGGAAGAAAAAGATGGCAGGTTTATTGATGAAAAATCAAAAGAAAGTGGCGATAATATCCGCAGATATTTTGTAAACTACCATAAAAATGAACGGGATGATTTAAAAAGCTGGATGGAAAAGCAGGTATATTTAAATCTAGGTTCATTTTTAACAGGTGCTGCATCTTTAGGGCTTGATACTGTTGCTATGGAAGGCTTTAATGCTGAAATATTGGATAAAGAACTAGGGTTGAAATATAAAGGTTATCAGTCATTAGTAATTGCAGCTGCAGGCTTTAAATCAGAAAACGACCCAAATGCAAAACTTCCAAAATCAAGACTTAATAAAAATGAAGTTTTTACGATAATATAAGCAATTGAAATAAAAATATATACAGAGTGTCGGATATAATTATTCGGCACTTTTTTTATATGTGAATTAATCTGTCCCCCTGCTTTATCTTTTTTCTAATATTTTGACAAGTGCATAGAATTATGATACATTATAGTAATCTGCATAGCAGGAGGTATATTTATGGAGCATATGCATAAAACCATAGCAGTTATAGATATTGGCAGTAACTCTATCAGGCTGCAGGTTGCCCGTGTTATAGACAGGACATATAAAGTAATCAATGAATATAAAGCCACCGTAAGAATAGGTGATAACGTATATAAAACAGGTAAATTTTCAGAAGAAGCCATAGATACCCTTGTGCAGGTGCTGACAAACATTAAAACTATTATGGATAGCGATAATGTGGAAGAATGCCGTGCTGTAGCTACTGCATCTTTTAGAGAGGCTTCCAACTGTAACGAAGTAGCAGAAATAATTAAACAAAAAACTAATATAAATATAGAAATCATATCTGGTAAAGAAGAAGCTAGGCTAATGTATCTTGCTGCATCCTATTATTTCCAAATGAATGATGATAATATTTTACTTGTGGATATGGGGGGCGGTAGCACAGAGTTTAGTTATGCTGAAAAAGGCTGCTTATTAATTTCAGAAAGCACACCGCTTGGGTGTTCTAAATTAAATTACGAATATTTACAGGGCGATGTTCCATCAACATCACAAATAAAAAAGCTGCGTTCCTATTTAGATGAAACTATTGATAATATTCTGCCCCAGGCTAAAGTTACAAAAATGATTTGTTCAGGCGGAACCATAAATAATATTTCAGCTATATATAATAAACGTCAAAACTTTTCAGATGCTTCTGTTAAATTTGTAGACAGTGTTTTTTCAAAACATTTTTTTAACGAAGTGGCAGGTAAAAAGGTGGAAGAACGGCTTAAAATTTCAGGGCTTGAACCTACAAGGGCAGATATTATTTTAAGTGCGTCTATACTTGTGAACCTGCTTTTAAAAAAATATTCTTTAGACGGCTTTTATACACTTTCTGGTGGTTTACGGGCAGGGCTGACTATAGATGTAATGAATAAAATGGGGATAGAGCTTGAATTTCAAGGAGTTAATGCTGATGTAGATTATGCAAGGCTTATTGAAACAGGCAAAAAATATTTTTTTGATGAAAAACATGCAGAACAGGTTACAAGGCTTTCCAGCATACTTTTTGAAAGGCTGCAGAACATATTAAACCTTGATGCCAGTGATTACAGGCTTTTGGAAGCTGCCGCTATGCTGCATGATACCGGCACCCATATATCATATTCAAAACATCATAAACATTCATATTACTTAATTATGAATACAGAACTTCCGGGGTTTAGTGATTATGAAATAGAGATTATTGCCAACGTGGCAAGGTATCACAGGAGATCTTTACCTAAAAAATCTCACGAAAATTTTACATCACTTGCAGAAGAAGACCAAAAAAAAGTAGAAAAGCTGGCTGCCATACTGCGTATTGCAGACGGACTTGATAGAACCCACTCTCAAGTGATTAAAGATATACATGTTAAAAAGCAGGATAATAAACTTTTATTTACTTTAGAAGTGGATGCTAACGAAAATATAGAAATGGAAAAAACAGGTTTTGAAAAAAAGAAAGACCTGCTGGAAAAAATTATAGCATGCGAAGTGGAGCTTTTATAGAAGATGAAAACATATTTATACGGGATTATAAATATAGGTGCCAGTGCTTTTCGTATGGCAGTATCAGAAGTTAGAAAAGACGGTATTCATGAAATAGATTATTTAATAAAACCGCTGCGTCTTGGTGTGGATACTTTTTCTCAAGGGTTTATATCATTAGAACACGTTAAGCAGGCAGCATCAATATTACATGGTTTTCGGTTAAAGCTAGAAGAATACGGTATAAAACAGTATATGGCAGTATGCACTAGCGGTGTTCGTGAAGCTTTAAATAAAGATTTTTTTATAGATTATATTAAAATACATGCAGGGATAGATATTGTTATTCTTGACCCGTCAGAAGAAGTATATATAAAATATCTTTCTGCAAAACTATTTGTTGCTAATTTTGATAAAATGGAATCTCAAGGGGTAGTATTTGCAAATATTGCAAGCGGTAACGTTACTTTATCTGTTACAAAAGGAGATAATATCCTTTATTCCGGTGCACTTCCATACGGCAGTCTTCGTCTTCGCCAAATGTTTCGCCATATTATACCTGCAAAAAGGCACAGAGCTTTTGATCAGTATGCTGAAAATATGGTAAATACTGTGGCAGGCACTATTAATAATGTAAAAATAAAACATTTAGTAGGAAGCGGCAGTTCTATTAATATGATGCTTAGAATATTTAACCCGAAAGATGATTTTATTACAAAAGAAGAACTGGAAAGAATATATAATAAAATACGCAGCTACACAAAACAGGAAATAGTTGAAGAATTGAAATTAAGAGAAGATGAGGCAGAAGTGCTGGTGCCTACTTTATGCACATATATTCACCTTTTAAAATATACAGGTGCTGATAGATTCCATTTCTGCCCTGTTGATTTTCCTACAACTTTAACCGAATTTTATACAGGCCACTTAGTAGATAAAAGTTATCAAAAACGTTTAAAAACTACAATCCTTTCTTTTGGGGAACGGTTTAATATAAATACTGCCCATGCAAAACGTGTATCTAAATTTGCAAAAAAACTTTTTACTGCATTTCATGATCTGCATTCTTTAAGCAGTAATAAGTTTATTATTTTAGAAACGGCATCGCTTTTATATCAGGTTGGTGCATATATTGACCCTAAAAATGTTACAGATAACTCATACTACATTATAAAATCAATTAGTATCCCCGGGCTTAACAGTAACAATATAAAACTCACAGCTAACGTTATCAGGTGTATGAATATAGAGTATTCAAAACAAAATATTAATATGGATTTAGGTATAAGTGCAGAAGATATGCTGATTATTAATAAGCTTTCGTGTATACTTAGAACTGCTTATGCTTTAGACGGCAGTAAAAGCGGTATAATAGAAGATTTTGATATATTAGAAAAAGATAATATAATATTAATTAATGCAAAAGTAAGAAAAGAACCTTTTGTGGAACTTTTTACATTTGATAAAATAAAGGGCAGTTTTGAAGAGACTTTTGGGATACCTATTGATATAAGAACTACCATGATTTATGATTAAGAGGATTACTATATGGACCATAATAAAAAAGAACATTATATAAGCAGAGAATTAAGCTGGCTGGGGTTTAATGAACGAGTATTAGGGGAGGCAGTAGACCCATGCAACCCTTTAATGGAACGGTTAAAGTTTACAGCTATTTTTTCTTCCAATATGGATGAATTTTTTATGGTGCGGGTAGCAGGACTTATTGAGCAGATAAGTGCAGGTTACTCTAAAACAGATATAGCAGGATATACACCACAGGAACAGATAGTAGCAGTATCAAAACAGACAAAACGGCTTATTACAAAACAACAGGATATTTTTTCACAGCTAAAACAGGAACTTGAAAAACACAACTGTATTTTTAACCCTGAAATTACTGACGAATATTATGAAGACACAGAAGACATATTTATTGATGCTATTATGAGTGTTATAAGCCCTGTTACTCTTGACCCTGCCCATCCTTTTCCATTTATTTATAATAAACGTATGACTATTATTGCATCTCTTGAAAAGTCAGACAGAGAACTGTATTCTTTAATTATGCTGCCTGAAAATATACGCAGATACTTTATTTTACAAAGAGGCAGTAAAAAAATAATATTTACAGTGGAAGAAATTATCAAAAAACATATTCAAAAACTATACCGCGGCTATAACGTTAAAACAGTGAACGTATTCCGTGTTACAAGAAATGCAGATATTGAAATGCGTTCAGAAGAAATAGCAGATATGATTCTTTCCATGAAAGACTTTTTATCAAGGCGGGTAAAGGGTGCTGTTACACGGGTAGAAATAGAGCATAATACACCAGACCATATAGTAGATTTTCTACAGAAAATGGTTAATTTTACAGAAATGGAAACCCAGTATGTGCAGGGTGTTATTGATTTAACATTTTTAATGAATATCTCAAATATTGTTCCGTCATTACAGTTTGCAAAACATATCCCCCATGAACTGCCTGTAACTTTTTCAGGCGAAGATATTTTTGATAGAATAAAAGAAAAAGATATTTTCTTTTTCAGGCCATATTATTCTTTTAATACAGTATCAAAATTAATAAGTATTGCAGCAGCAGATAAGAATGTGCTTGCTATAAAAATGACACTTTATAGAACAAATAGAGATTCTTCTATTCTAGCATCTCTTGTAAAAGCTGCAAAAAGCGGGAAACAGGTAAGTGTAGTTGTAGAATTAAAAGCAAGATTTGATGAGGCAAGAAATATTGACTGGGCTAAAAACTTAGAAGATGCAGGCTGTATTGTTACATATGGTATTGCAGGTTATAAAATTCATGCTAAATGTTTATTAATAGTAAGGCGGGAACAAGACGGCATAAAACGTTACACCCACCTTGCAACAGGCAACTATAACGAAAATACAGCAGCACTTTATACTGATGTGGATTTAATTACATCTAATGATAATATAGGCAGAGATGCGGCACAGCTTTTTAACTACTTAATGGCTTATACCGATGAAAGAACATGGCGGACATTAAGTATTGCCCCATTTAATTTAAGAGAAAAAATATACGAACTATTTAACAACGAAATACAAATGGCAAAATCAGGCAGACAGGCACGAGTAATTATGAAAATGAATTCGTTAATAGATAAAGATGTTATTAATAAAATGTATGAAGCATCTAATGCTGGTGTGCGTATTGATTTAATTGTTCGTGGTATCTGCGGCTTAAAAGCAGGCTGTAAAGGGTTCAGCGATAATATAAAAGTAAGAAGCATTGTAGGCAGATTTTTAGAACATTCTAGAATTTTCTATTTTGAAAACGGCGGCGACCCAAAATATTTTATAGCTTCAGCAGATATGATGCCTAGAAACTTAAACAGACGGGTAGAATTAATGACCCAGATATATAATAAAGATTTTCAAAAAGCACTGCATAAATTTATAGAGATAACTCTAAAAGATAATATGAAAGCATATCAGTTGGAAAACGATACTTTTGTAAAAATCACGAAAAAAGACGGTGAAGAACCTGTGAATTCTCAAGCATATTTTATGGAAAATAAATTATTATAATAAAGTAATGTAATTTATTAAATGCTATTGATTTATACTAATCATACCAGCAACAGTATCGCTTAAGGCAATTTTTCCACCACCTAAAGAACATATTCTATAAGGTGCATTTTGTATAAGTGTAATTTCAGCTCCCGGCACAAACCCAAGAGCGTAATATCTGCCGGCATCAATATTCTCATCAAAATGAAGCCCTGTAATTACATACTTTGTATTTGTTACTGCATCAGTCAACCGCATATTTCACCTTTACTTAATATGATAATCAATATCAACTATGTATAATCTAATTATGTTTTAAACATTTGTCAATAAAAATCGGAATAAAATATTATGAAAATATGGTAAAAAAAAATTAAGGCTGATACTTTATTTATCAGCCTTATTTTAATTATCCTACAGTTGGAAGAAATGAAAATACTTTTGTAAACCAGTTAGATAAAACTGTCATTTTATCAGTAACAAGCAGGATACCTATAACAATAAGCAGCAGCCCTGCTATTCTTTCCACCCATAAAAGCAGAGTGCCTGCTTTTCTTATGGCAGACATTACTTCGTTTACAGCAAGAGATGCCACTAAAAACGGTATCCATAAACCAAGTGAATATATAAAAAGCAGCATCATACCTTGACTAACTGATGATTCTTGAGATGCTACTGCCAAAATACCTGTTAATATAGGCCCGATACACGGCGTCCACCCTAATACGAAAACAATACCTAATAAAAAAGCGTTTACAAAAAATGGCACAGACCTTTTTTTATAGTTTACTTTTACAGTTTTCATAAGGAATTTTATTTTAAAAACACCCATCATATGAAGCCCGAAAATAATAACTATTATACCGCCTATTTGGGCAAGCAGCCGTTGGTATGTTTTTAAAAATGTTCCTAAAGAAGTTGCTGAGGCACCAAGTGCTACAAACACTATGGTAAACCCAAGACCAAAAAATAAAGCACCTAAAAAGGCTTTAAAACGTGGCGAATATTTACTGTCGCTTTTATCTTCCTTTAAGTTTTCAATACTTTCTCCTGACATAAAAGAAAGGTAGCCTGGAAGCAGTGGAAATATACAAGGGGATAAAAATGTCAGCAACCCTGCAAAAAATGATGCAATTATAGATGGTGCCTCAATGAAAAAGACAGGATTATCAGGTGTCATATATATCCTCACAATTTTATATTATTTTATTGATTTATATTATCTATAAATCATCATATATTACAATAAAACAGTGTAAATATTATGTAAAAGGCTTTTTTAAGTTGTATAATAAGTTGATTAACTATATAATTTGTGTAAGTTTAAATTTTTTTAGCAGGGGGAGAAGATATGGCTTCCAGTGAGGAATATTTATACTTTATTTTAAACCAGCTTGATGGATTAGAAAATATATCATATAGAGCAATGATGGGTGAGTATATAATCTATTATAGGGGTAAAGTAATAGGTGGTATTTATGATAATAATTTTTTAGTAAAAACAACACAGGCAGTGGAAGAATATATGGAGAGATTAGTTTATAAACTGCCTTATAAAAATGGAAAACCAATGATTATGGTAGATAAAATCCAGGATAAAGAATATATCAATGGTTTACTTAATATACTATATAAAACACTTCCTGCACAAAAAAAGAAGAAAAGCTGATAAATTGTATAGAAATTATCAATAATCATTAATAAATAAGGGAAAATTGTAGATATTGTGTAGGATAAATTATTTTAAATTTTACCATAAAATAATTTTAGTGTAGATTTTGAGTATAATAAAAATTGAGGTAGAAATGAGCAGTAGGAAAAAACTTGTTGTAATGGGCTTAATTATTTTAGGTGCTTTAACTTATCTTCTAGCAAGTGGTTTTGATTCTCATTCTATGCACAGGGCGGATATATCAGAAATTATGTCAGATCCTGCAAAATTTAAAGATAAAGGCATTAAAGTTACAGGCACAGTAATTGACGGCAGTATTACTAAAACACCATTAAGTGCTGTTTTTAGTGTGCATGATGTAGAAAGTAACAAAAATATGCAGGTTATATATAAAGGTGTAGTGCCTGATAATTTTCAAGAAGATATAGATGTTATTCTTGAGGGCAGGTATGATGCTGCTGCTAATAAGTTTTTAGCAGATAAACTTTTAACAAAATGTCCTTCCCGTTATGAAGGTATGGACTATAACGACCATAAAAAAGCTATGGCGGATAAAAACGCAGATATATAAATTCCTCAAAAAGATATTAACTGTTATAAAGCCCGGGTAATACCGGGCTTTATTATTTTTAGTTAAAATATATTAAAATAGTAGATTTTATTTAAAATAATGTTTATAATTAGCAGGTAATATGGTATATACTATATTCTATTAATCATGGCAGGGATAAGTTGGAAATTATGGAAAAATCATCAGTGCCTTTGATTTCTTTAAGGCAGGCAGGCAAAATATATGGTCATACATCTGCATTAAAAAATGTGGATTTAGATATATATAAAGGTGATTTTATTACTGTATTTGGACAAAACGGTGCAGGTAAATCTACTTTATTAAAAATCCTTTCTATGCAGAGCAGGTTGTCCTGTGGTTCTCTTTTATATAACGGTATTTTGTCAAACAAAATAAAGGATGATTTTAAGGGAAGTTTTGGTATAATTTCCCACCAGCCTTTTATTTACGACGGGTTATCTGCTATGGATAATTTAAAATTTTATGGCGAGCTTTATAACGTTTATAAAGTAGAAGAAAGGGCAGAGTTTTTATTAAAACAGCTTGATTTATATAAACGTAAAGATGATGCAGTAAAAACTTATTCCCGTGGTATGCTGCAAAGGGTGTCTATTGCCCGTGCTTTAATTCATGACCCTGATATAATTTTTTTAGATGAACCATACACAGGGCTTGACAGTATTGCATCTAATAAATTATCACTGCTTTTAAAAGAGCAGTTAAGCAGCCATAAAACAATAGTTTTAGTAACCCATGATATAAAAACGGGGCTTGATTTAGGTATGCGGATTATGGTTATGGATAGGGGCAGGATTATTTATAACAAAAAAAAATTAGATATTGATATAAATAGTTTTGAAAAAGAATATATTGCATCTTCTGATAATACAGGCGGCAAATAGTGAGCTATTTTAGAACCATTTTTATTATATTTAAAAAAGACATGCTTTTAGAAATTAAAACTAGAGAAAGTGTTAATTCGGCTTTAGTTTTTGCCTTACTTCTTGTATTAACTTTCAGTTTTATTATGGAGCCTGGCAGTCAGATACAGCAGAAAACAGCAGGGGGTATATTTTGGATGGCTGTAACTTTTGCAGGAATATTAGGGCTTAGTAAAACTATGCTTAATGAAATGCAGGGTGGTAATTTTGATGCTTTAATGTTTGCCCCTGTTGATAGAAGTGCTGTTTTTTTTGGTAAAATGTTATCAAGCTATGTGCTTTTACTTATTTTAGAAGCAGTATTAGTGCCTGTATTTATTATTTTTTATAATATAAATATAGTATCAAACAAGCTGATGATAGTTGTAATGCTTTTATCAACTTATGGTTATGCCTGTGTAGGAACACTGTTTTCTATAATAAGTATAAGAACGAAAACAAGAGAGCTTATGATGCCTCTTTTAATGCTGCCTGTTATTATACCTGTGATTATAGCGGCTGTTTTTTCTACTAATGTATTTATTTTAGGAGAAGATGTATCTTTAAGTTACAACTGGATAAAATTAACAGCAGTATTTGATATTATATTTTCGGCTGTTATATTTGGTATATTTAATAATATTATTGAGGAATAGATGAAAAAATTAGAAATTGCTGATAAAATATTATCACTTTTACTTTTTGGTGTTGTGCCTGCAGGGCTTTATTTTGCTTTTATATATGCACCGCTGGAAAAAGTTATGGGTATTGTGCAGAAAATATTTTATTTTCATGTGGCTTCTGCATGGATAGGTTTTTTCGCACTTTTTGTTACGTTTATAACAAGCATAATATACCTTTTTAAAAGGAAAACTGTTTATGATGATATTGCATCTATTTCGGCAGAGACAGGGTTTATATTCTGCACTATTGTTATAGTAACAGGGCCATTATGGGCAAGGCCTGCATGGGGAGTATTCTGGATGTGGGACCCACGGCTTACATCTATGCTTGTATTATGGTTTGTATATGCAGGCTATATTATGCTTAGAAAATATATGGATGATGTGCAGAAAAAAGCACAGTATTCTGCTGCTGTTGGTATTATAGGGTTTATAAATGTTCCTGTTGTATTTTTATCTATTCAGTGGTGGGAAAATACAATCCATCCAAATGTTATGCAAAAAGGGGGTGGCGGGATGCACAGCGATATGCTGACGGCTGTTTTTGTATGCCTTGGGGTGTTTACTATTATTTACTTATCACTTTTAATACGTGGTTTAAGGGTGGTATATTTAGAAAGACGTATAAATATGCTTGAAAGGGAAGATTAGGAGATAAAGATGGAATATAGTAAAATTATGAATCATATAGAATATTTAGTTGCTGCATATTCTTTTATATGGCTTATCCTGGCCTTTTATTTTTATAATACAGGCAGAAAGTTAAAAAAACTTGAAGAAAAAGCGGCATTTTTAGAGTCTGAAAAAGAAAGAGAATAAGAAAGTATAAGAATAAGGCATGGAGAAATAAATGAAAAAATATATGGTTTTATTATTAATAAGTATAATTACATTATCTGCATGTTCGCAACAAACGGAAGTAAAAGAAGAAATAATGGTAGAAGGCACCTATACAGATGTAATATGCACTCAAGTGGAGCTTTCTAAAATCCAGGATTTTTATACAATTCCCGGTGTGGTAGAAGCATGGGATGATATTATAATACCATCAGAAACTGCAGGCCCTGTTACATGGATAGGAAAAGAAGAAGGCGATTTTGTGAAAAAGGGTGAGGCAATATTAAAAATTAATACTGATAACCTGCTGGCAAACCTTAATTCTGCAAAAGTGCAGTTAGAAGATGATAAAAAAGAGCTGCACCGTCAAAAAAACTTATTTGACCAAAAAGCAGTATCTCAAAAACAATATGATACAGCAAAAAAAACATACGATTTATCTCAGGTATCATACAGGCTTGCCCTTGATGAATATAATAAAAGCACTATAAAAAGCCCTGTAACAGGTATAATAGACAGTGTAAAACCAAAAATAGGGGAATACGTATCACCTGGCACAGAAATAGCAAGGCTTGTGGATACTTCTAAATTAAAAGTGTATGTAAACGTGCCTGAAAACGATGTAAAATATTTAAAATTAGGGCAGAAAGTAAAGGTTTACGTTGCAGAAATAGGGACTAAAAAAGAAGAAGGTATGGTGGAAGGCACTATAAATTATGTCTCTATTGTATCAGACCCTGCCACCCTTACCCACAAAGTGCGTATTGATGTGGAAATGGACAGCAATATACGACCAGGTAGAATTGTAAGAGTGGAAATAGAGCGTCGTTCTTTTGAAAATGTTATAGTTGTAGATATGTATTCCATTATAGAAAAAGACGGAAAAAAAATTGTGTATGTTAATAATAATGGTAAAGCAGAAGAACGTAAAGTTATTACAGGGGATATGATAGGTTCAAAAATTATTATTATTTCAGGTGTAGCACCAGGCGATCAGCTGGTTACAACAGGGCAGCAGTATTTATCAAATGGTTCACCTTTACGTTTAGGAGAATAAACATATGCTGATAACAAAAGTTGCAGTAAAATGGAGATCATCAGTATTTTTAATGATGGTTGTTTTTGTAATATTTGGTATTAAGGCATATATTTCTTTACCACGGGAGGCAGACCCTGATATTCCTATACCTTATGTTATGGTAACCACTGTTTATGCAGGCGTATCCCCTGCTGATATGGAATCACTTGTTACCTTTAAAATAGAAAATAAACTTCGTGGTATAGAAGGTGTTAAAAAAATAGTATCTCACAGTGCTGAAAGTGTATCTAATATCAGTATAGAGTTTTCCCCTGATATTAATATTGATATGGCGATGCAGCGGGTGCGGGATAAGGTGGATCAGGCTGCCAACGATTTACCATCAGATTTAACAGATAAACCATTGATTACAGAGATAACTATGAGCGATTTCCCTGTATTTGTGCTTGCTATTTACGGCGATATTCCTGAAAGCGATTTGAAAAAGATTGCCGATGATATGCAGGACAGGTTTGAAAGTGTTAAAGGAGTTCTTGAAGTAAATTTATCAGGCACAAGGGAACGAGAGATTATTATAGCGTTTGACTATGAGCGTTTACAGGCTTATTCTCTCACTATGAATGATTTAGGCAATGCTGTAAAAAATGAACACGTAAATATTCCAGGTGGTGCTGTAGATATTGGTAAGGGTAAATATTTAATCCGCACACCAGGGGAATATACCGATCCGGAAGAAATTGCAAATATAGTGGTAGCTGTTAAAGACGGCAGGCCTGTATATTTAAGAGATGTGGCACAGGTGGTGGATACTTTTGAAGATAAAGATTCATATGCCACATTAAACGGTATTCCTGCTGTATCTGTAAGTATAAAAAAACGGGTTGGAGCAAATATATTAGATATGTCTGATGAGATAAAAGCCATAATAACACAGGCAGAAGAAGATTTTCCGCCTGCTGTTAAATTTATATTAACCACTGATTTATCTGATGACATAAGGTTAATGGTAAACGAGCTTGAAAACAGCCTTATTACCGGATTTATACTTGTATTTTTAGTATTGTTTTTATTTTTAGGTAAATTAAACTCATTTTTTGCAGCAGTTATTATACCTTTTAGTATGCTAATCTCTTTCATAGTGCTGCAGGCGTTAGGTATTACCTTAAATATGATGGTATTATTTTCATTAATTATGGCTTTAGGTATGCTTGTGGATAATGCTATTGTTATTGTGGAAAATATATATAGACATATGCAGGAGGGTAAAAGCAGAATAGAAGCTGCATATGCAGCATCAGAAGAAATAGGCTGGCCTATGGTGGCATCTACTCTTACCACAGTTTTTGCTTTTTTACCTATTGTATTTTGGCCCGGCACCATAGGCGAATTTATGAAATACCTGCCGCTTACATTAATTATAACATTATTATCATCACTTTTTGTGGCACTGCTTTTTAACCCTGTAATATGTGCTACATTTATGAAAGTGAACCCTAATCATAAAAGCGAAGACGATGAACTTAAATTTAATAAGTTTATGCAGTTTTATATGAAAACATTAGATACTGCTTTAAACCATAGAGGTTTATCGCTACTTATTACTTTATTTTTAGTAATACTGCCTGTATTTTTATTTGGTGCAAGAAATTTAGGGATAGAATTTTTTCCAGAAAGCGACCCTGCACGTGTATATATTAGAGCAAACGCACCACAAGGCACAAATGCAGCCACTACTCAGGAAATGGTAACAAAATTCAGGCAGGCAGCAGAAACAGAACCAAATGTAAAATTAACATTAGGGGAAGTGGGGGGTGCTGTAGCAGACTATTCTGATGCAGGCGGCACTACAACTCATCGTGGTAGACTTACTATAGAATTTGTGGATTTTGAAGATAGAACCGAGTCTTCTTTTGAAACTATAAATAAAATCCGTGAAAAACTTAAGTTTTTCCCTGGTGCTGAAGTTATTTGGATAAAAGAAAATATGGGGCCGCCTACAGGTGATGCTGTCAGTATAGAAATATCAGGCACTAATGTGGAAATATTAGGCAGTATTGCAGATAATATTAAAAAGAAAATAAAGGATATACCTGGGCTTGTGGACTTAAAAGATGACTACGTAAAATCTAAACCAGAAATTAGAATAGATGTGGATAGAGAAAAAGCTGCACTTTTAGGGCTTAATACATCAAGTATTGCTATGGCTGTCCGCAGTGCAGTTAATGGTATGGAAGTAGGCAAATACAGGGAAGGGGATGACGAATACGATATAAAAGTCCGACTTCCTGAAGATAAACGTAAAAGTATTGACGATATAAAAAACTTAATGATAAACACTCCGACAGGCCATTACGTGCCTATATCTTCTGTAGCAGAAGTAAGTTTAAGTGCAGGGTTTGGCACTATAACAAGGATAGATTTTAAACGGGTGGTAAACGTTACAGCTAACGCAGAAGGCAGAAGCAGTGTAGAAGTAATGGCAGATGTTGCAAAAAGATTGAAAGATTATAAACTTCCACCGGGTTATGTAATGGATTTTACAGGGGAGCAGGAAGAACAGCAGGAGGCAGGCACATTTTTAAGCAGTGCCTTATTAGTGGCTTTATTTTTAATACTTATGGTGCTTTTAATAGAGTTTAACTCTTTTTCACAAACTTTTATTATACTTTTTACCATAATATTATCCATAGGTGGTATATTCTGGGGGCTTACTGTAACAGGCACAAAATTTGGTATAATTATGACAGGTATCGGTGCTATTTCCCTTGCAGGTATTGTTATTAATAACGGTATTGTATTAATAGACTACACAAATCACCTTAGGTCAAAAGGTATGAAAATGAGGGATGCGGTTATCAGGGCAGGTGCCGTAAGATTTAGACCTGTTATGCTTACAGCATGGACAACAATTTTAGGTATGGTCCCTATGGCAACAGGTTTTGGTATAGACTTTAAAAACTTAGAAATAACACAAGGTGCAGAAATGGCACAGTTTTGGAGTCCTATGGCTAATGCAGTAATATTCGGGCTTGCTTTTTCTACTATGCTTACATTGATTATAGTGCCTGTATTATACTCTTTTACAGATGGCGGCCTGCAGGAAAATGATGGTGATAATAATAAAAAGTTATTTAAAAATTTTAAATTAAAACTGCCATCATTTTTGCAGATAAATAGAAATAAAGACTTACGAAAACTTTTAAAAAAATAAAATAACTTGTTACCCTGCTTTATTGCAGGGTAATTTTTTTATATCTTTTATATTTAAATTATATAATTCCCGCTTA
>RCNI01000316.1_pt1 | contig 32517 bp, 29 predicted proteins | sample 2041151 | NCBI WGS metagenome assembly RCNI01 (sample SAMN09708214, study PRJNA481090) | feces metagenome | isolation source: feces | place: Antarctica: Albino Rookery
GCGCAATGCCTACTACCTTCATGAGAAGTCCTTCATAAAGGGGTACAAGTTCATGAAAATAGAGCGTAAGGACGATGTGACAGTGTATAGGATAGACTGGAAGGATCTGGTTACAATACTTGAAACTCCGGTAATAACGAGTGTAAGAATTTAATGATAGAACTCTGAAAATCAGCGACAAAAGTTCTCTGAATATTTGTATGTCTCACTGAAAATGAGTATCTTTACATAAATAATCAGAGAACATGGAAGTAGATGAACTTATAGAAAACATACTCAGACAGAAGCATCTTGGAGAGATGATGGACAGGCCAGAAAAGGAGCATACACCCCTTGAAGGCATGGACCAGGAGCAGATAAAGAGGTTCGCCATGTTCCTGTTTGAGGAGAACCGGAACAAGAGCAAGCAGCTTGATGAAATGATGGCACGACTTGATGAAATAGGAAAAGACCTGAAGGAATCCAACCGTAAGATTGATTCCCTTACGAACGCCCTGCTTAAGGCAAACAGCAAGGCTGAGAAGGCTGCTGTTGAATACAAGCTTCGCGACAAGGAATACAAAAAGCTTGAGAAGAAGCATAATGCCCTTGTTGAGCGTCTTTCTCTGATGAACACCCAGACTTATGCTTCATCCAAGAGCCTGAAAGGTATAGACCGCAAGAATACCGTTAAGGGAAAGCATGATGACAAGGATGACTTTGACGGTACTCCTACCGCTCCACCGAGTGAGGTTCCACAGTCAGAGCCTTCCGCATCATGTGATACGCAGGATACTCCAGCTGGTAAGCTTACCAAGGCAAGACCGTATAGAAAAGGAATGACATATAATAAGGCTTGTGTAGGTACTCCGATAATACACAAGTCGGATTATTCAATGCTTCCGGAGGGTTCTGTAGTAATATCATCAAGCTACCGCAAGATCAGAAATATCGTGAGCCGCATTGAGGAACATCACTTTGAGGTGCTTAAGGTAAAGCATGCCGATGGCAGGATTGAAAGTATGTACCTTCCTATGAATGATGACGCCCAGGCTGACGTCTACAATGAGATTGTACCGGGTACAAGCATTACGGCAAACATGCTCTCGTATCTTATGTTCAACCGCTTCCAGATGTCAACACCTGCATACAGGGAAGCCAGGAACCGTCTGTCGGATATGGACTGGAACACTTCTGTGCAGAACCTGCTGAACCGGGCCGACAAAGGTGCGATACAGCTCAATAGGCTGATACCTTCCCTCAAGAAGACAGCCCTTCACAATGTGAATGTGGACGAGACATGGCTTCGTTACCGAAGCTATAACAAGAAACGCAAGACATATATGTGGTGCCTTGTAAACAGAAAAGCCCGTATAGTCATCTTCTTCTACGAGGATACAACAGATGATAAAGGCATGCAGAAGCATGGAGGCAGGAACCGGAACGTACTTAAGGATTTTCTTGGCGACTCTAAAATCAAGTCACTGCAGAGCGACGGCTACAATGTCTATATGTATCTGGATGACGAACTTATGGACGTGGAGCATCTCTGCTGTCTGGCTCATGCAAGGGCAAAGTTCAAGTATGCATACGACCAGGGATGCCTTCAGGCCGGAATCTTTCTGGAACTGATAGCAAAGCTATATGGCATGGAAGAGTCTTACCGCCGGGAAAAACTTACAGCAGACGAGATTTACAGCAGAAGGAACAGCAAGGAAACAACTGAGGTCATCGAGAAGATAAGGACAGAACTTTATGATCTGCTTGCAAATCCGGATGAGAACCGAAGCGAACTTATGGGCAAGGCCCTTAACTATCTGAAGAACTTCTGGAATCAGATCTTCGCCTACAGAAATGACGGAGAATACTCCATAGACAATATGGCGGCAGAAAGAGCGATAAGACCAATCACTGTCCAAAGAAAGAACAGCCTGTTCTTCGGAAGTGTGAAGGGAATACAGAACTCCGCGATATATAATACCTTTATAGAAACCTGCAAACAGGCAGGAGTCTCCTTCAGGGATTACTTCTGCAAGCTGCTAAGAGAATTAAAAAAGGGAAGAACGGATTACGAAAACCTTCTTCCCATGACAATATGCAAATAATAATCGTTAAATTTGTGAACTCTTTTTTGGACGGGTGCCTATTGGTGCCCGTCTAAAAGGGGGTACCCTAAAATTGGAAGTTTACAAAAATAAAGCCCTTATTCATGCAAAATATATTACCTTTGTATCAAATCCATAAAACAAGGATCCACAACACTATTTTGGCAAGATATTTCCTAAAATAGAGTAAAAAAAAACAGACTTATGAACTACCTCAAGATCAAAGACTTCGGTCCGATAGAAGACATTTCAATTGATTTCGGAGACCTTACTATTTTGGTCGGTCCACAAGCCAGCGGAAAAAGCATCGCTTTGGAAACGCTGAAACTGGCTGTAGACCGTGACAGCATAATCGATACACTGGACCGATATAACTATATAATAGGTCACGATCCAAAGAAAATTCTTAACGTGTACTATGGTGAAGGTATGTCCAATATCTGGAAAGAAACATCAACCATAGAATATGACGGACAAGAAATCAAACTCAAGCAATTACCCAAAAATGCCAGTCAGTTTCATGACGAAACTCTATTCTATATCCCGGCACAAAGGATATTGAGCATATCAGACGGGCGCCCAAAGAACTTCATGGAGTTTGACTCCTCTTCACCCTATATACTCCGTTCGTTCAGTGAAACACTCCGTCTGTTCATGCAGCACGGAATGGGCAATGAAGACACCCTATTTCCACTGAAAAACCGTCTGAAAGACTTCATGAGAAACTCTTTCAACAGCAGTATCTTTCATGATGCAATCATAAAGATGGAAGAACGGGCAGGGCAAAAGAAGATGGTTTTAAGTGTAGACGATATGAGCATCCCATTCATGTCGTGGAGTGCAGGTCAGAAAGAATTCATGCCGTTGCTGCTTGCGTTCTACGGCCTGTCAGGGCCACCGTCAAAGGTAGTGAAGAAAGAGAAATACAAATACATTGTAATAGAAGAACCGGAAATGGGATTGCACCCAAGGGCAATAATAAGCACATTGCTGCAAATACTGGAACTGATTCAGAGCAACGGATATAAGGTAATCATATCCACCCACTCCCCTGTTTTTCTTGAATTTGCATGGGCTTTTAATTTCTTGAAAGACAAGAATGTAAAAGGTCTTAGTGCCATATACGAAATTTTTGGAATACCAAAATCCTCTCCTGCAAGAAAAATGCTGAAAGGAATATTCGATAAGAGCATAAAGACTTACTATTTCAGCCGTAACGGCGAGAATTCTAAGGTGGTGTCTTCTGATATATCTTCTCTTGACATTATGGATGAAGACAAGATTGTGTCAGAATGGGGCGGTCTGTCCGAATTCTCAACTAAAGTATCAGAAGTAATATCCAAATACGCAAATTATGGCGAAGAATAAGAAAAAGGTATCCCAAACAAGTCTCTTAGAAAAGGCTATAGAGCAAACACTTGATGTAAAAGGACATTTTTGTAAAGGCTTGGGAGCACTAAATTCGGCAGCCAAGACCAAAATATCCGTTCCTGATACAACCAAACTGACAGGTAGTTTAGATATAGACAAAGCTACAAAAGACAAATATCCAGAAGACAATCGTTGGGACTATGCTGTGGAATATGATAATGAAACATTCTTTATAGAAGTTCATCCAGGTTCTACAGGTGAAGTTACAAAAGTCATTGCCAAACTGAACTGGCTTAAAAATTGGCTTAAAGAAAAAGCTCCGGAAATAAGGATTTTAAAACCAGCCGATAAACGTGTCTTTTTTTCGCTCTATACGAATAATTTTTCTATTCTTCCAAATTCCAAGTATGCTTTAATGCTGAGTACGAACGGAATAAAACCGACCAAGAATTGGGATTACAAGGAGATAAGTAAATCTACCAAGAAATAATGCTATGGAAATGACTTATGCAATGCTTTTTGCAGAACAAACCAATGGCATACCTCTAAACCTTGAGAATGAAATTCACTTGAAGTAATTCAAACAGAAAACATTCTAACCCAAAAGATAAGCAGAATGATAGAAAGTATAAAAATAAACAACTTCCGAGGAATAAAGGAACTCACAATAGAGAAACTCGGACAGATTAATATCATCTTAGGAAAGAACAACAGCGGAAAGACCTCTGTACTGGATGCTATCCTATTGTTCTCCGGGGCAACGAATCCAAGGCTTCCGATAACCATCAACTGGGCAAGAAAATATAGCAACATGTCAGATGAAATGTTCCGCATCAACTTCTACGGACTAGACCCTGTCAATAAGATAAGATTGAGCGGTAAGTATAATCATTCGAAAGAAAGAAATCTGACAATAAGCTATCATGAGGAAAATTCTGAAGTAATAGGTCAAGAAAATAACACTCCTGATATTCATTATTATCTGAATCTGGAAGCTGAAATATCCGGAAACAAATATCATACAGAACTTAAATACCCAGGAAACGAAACTACGGTTGCTTCAGTTTCCGACCTAAAAGAAGATGAATATACAGAAGAACTCAAAACGCTATACATATCTTCGTCCGACCCGTTCAACAATAACAGGCAGTTATTTACAAATCTGTTACTGGACAAGCAAGAACATGCAATTATAGAAAGTCTCCGTACAATAGAGCCCAATCTAAAAGATATCATCGTTGCAAATGATAATCTGTATGCAGACGTAGGTCTTGAAAAACGAATTCCTATACAGGTTCTGGGTGACGGTATCAGAAAAATCATTTCAATACTTATCAATATATATCAGGCGAAAGATGGAGGCGTGCTGCTGATAGACGAGATTGACAACGGTCTGCACTACCAATCAATGCCTACTTTGTGGAAGACCATATTATGGATGGCAAACAAATATGATGTACAGATTTTTGCTACTACTCATAATATAGATTCACTCCGTGCCTTGAATAACGAATTAAGTGAATCATCAGACAACTCAAATATGCAGGATAAGACCCATATATATACCTTGCGCAAAAAACAGTCAGGAGATATGATGGCTTTCATGAATGAGTATTCGCAGTTCACTCATCTTATTAATACAGAAACGGAAATCAGATGATAAAGATATTCATAGAAAGTGGGATAAACCAGGCAGGGAAATACGGAAAAGAAACTACAGACGAAAAAGATTTTGCATAATAAGATATTTAGAGAATCTGTAACAACAATAAGAATCATTTTATAAAAACATATAACTTAATTTTATGTCCACACAGACAGACAATAATAAACGAATAGCCAAGAATACTTTGTTTCTATACATCCGCATGTTCCTGATGATGGGAGTTACACTCTATACATCCAGAGTAATTCTTCAGACATTGGGAGTAGAAGACTTCGGAATATATAATGTGGTGGCAGGTATTGTGGTATTATTCTCATTTCTGAATAATGCAATGGCCATTGCTTCACAACGTTTCCTTAGCTTTGCTTTAGGAAAAGAAGATGATAAAGAGGTAAAAAGAGTGTTTGGCATGAGTTTAACATCTCATATAGCCATAGCTTTTATTGTTCTCTTAATAGCCGAAACTATAGGATTATGGACTTTATGGCAAATGAACTTCCCTGAAGCCCGATTATCAGCTGTAGGCTGGACCTACCAGTTTGCCATACTTACCTGTATCGTTCAAATTGTAAGAGTACCTTATAACGCATCCATCATAGCTTATGAACGAATGTCCTTTTATGCATGGATTAGTATTATAGAGGTGATTCTGAAATTAGCTATTGTCTTTATGCTGGTAGCCTATGACGGAGACAAACTGATTTTCTATTCGTTCCTACTATTCTGTGTTACTTTACTGGTGAATTTAATCTACAAGATTTATTGTAACAGACAATTCTCTACCAGCAAATACCAATTCTTTTGGGATAAAGAACTCTTTAAGCAATTTATTAGTTTTTCCGGATGGAGTTTGGCTGGAAGTTTGGCAAATGTAGGAGCCCAGCAAGGACTGAATATGATATTGAATTTGTTCTGCGGTGTATTGGTTAATGCAGCTGTAGGTATATCCAATCAAGTAATGGGAGCAGTAAGCCAGTTCCTTGGGAATTTCCAAACAGCCTTTAATCCTCAACTGGTCAAATCATATGCTACAGGTGATAAAGATTATTTTATGAACTTAATCTTCAAGTCATCCAAGTTTTCTTATTACCTGATATTGATTATCTCCCTACCAGCCATTATCAACTGCCAGTTCTTTTTGCATGTATGGTTAGGTACAGTGCCGGAATATGCTACTGAGTTCTCTCAGCTGATGATTATCTTTTTATTGTTTGATGCCATTTCCGGACCATTATGGATTTCAGTACAAGCAACAGGAAAAATAAAAAATTATCAGTTATTGATGGCTTTCTTGATTTTGTTGAATCTTCCCGTAACATACATTATCTTGAAAATGGGATTTTCTCCAGTCTATGTATTTATAGGAAGAGTGATAATCAATATTATCACCTACATAGTGAGAGTAGTTTATTTGCGCCCGCTGATAGGCCTACCCGTACGCAAATATATGATTCATGTCTTTACCCCTGTAGCGACTGTGACATTGATATCCATACCAGCTTCCATCGGAATCAATCACCTGTTTCCTGAAAGTTGGATTAATGTCATTATCGTTTCACTGGCTTGCGTATCCATTACTACCCTATCCATATACACTATAGGATTGTCTAAAGGTGAGAAAGCCATGATAACCAATTTAGTTTTAAAGAAAGTATTGAAAAAATGAAAAATATATCACTAATCAAAGACTGTTATGGTTGCGGAGTTTGTGCAACCATCTGTCCTAAGAAAATCATTTCCATATCTCTCAATGAAGAAGGCTTTTATCAGCCACACATTGATGAAATAGAGAAATGTGTGAATTGTGGCTTATGCTTGGATGTTTGTGCCTTTAACCATCAAGAACTAGCTCCAAAAGAAGAAAGCATCCACAGCTATGCAGCATGGAGTAACGAACCTGCTGTCAGACGTAAATGTTCTTCAGGTGGTGTAGGATTCGAATTAGGCCGTACTTTAATTAATCAAGGATATAAGGTTTGCGGTGTGAAATATAATGCGGACCAGCAACGGGCAGAGCATTATATTGCCTCTACTGTAGAGGAACTGATACAAAGCGCAGGTTCGAAATATATTCAGAGCTACACCTTGGACGGATTCAAGGCAATCAACCGTAAGGAAAAGTTTTTGGTTACAGGTACTCCTTGCCAGATTGACTCATTCAGACGATATATACAAAAACTTCGTATTGAAAACAATTTTGTACTCATGGACTTCTTCTGTCATGGTGTACCCTCTATGCTGGTATGGAAGAAATACATCAAAGAAGTGGAAAAGATAACAGGACCAGTTACTTATGCTTCTTGGCGCAATAAGTTTACCGGATGGCACGATAGCTGGGCTATGTCAATGGATGGAGAAAAGCACGGAGAGAAAGTCAACTGGCATGATTCTTACGAAACATTAATAAAGGAGAAAAAAGGATTTTACAATTCCAGACTGAGCCAAGGAGATTTATTTTACGCTTTCTTCTTAGGAAATATGTGTTTGGGAAAGGCTTGTTATAAAAATTGCAAATACAAGTATAACCATTCTTCGGCTGATATTCGTATCGGGGACTTATGGGGTAAAACCTACCAGAATGATGAAGATGGAGTTAGTGCTGCTATTGCTTTTACAGAAAAAGGAAACGATGTTCTAAAGCAATGTAATTGTACTTTGGTTGATCATCCGTTTGAAGTAGTAGCGGAAGGTCAGATGAAAAAACAATTGCAATCTAACAAGTTTAGAAGAAAATTATGCATTAATTCACTTTCATCTAAGCTGAAGTTAAAATATACGTTATATATATGCAAGTTGTTTAATAGGGCATATCTTATAATACAAAGAATATCAAAATAGCAATTTTATTGCTATTTACAAATAGTTACAAAACCTAGTAATCAATTTAGAAAATAGACAATCACTTTTATTCAGTGTAAAGATTTAACAACGATGAAAAAATAAAAATCCTTTTAATGAATTAGGTTCATTAAATATAAGATAATATTGTCTTGATGATTTTAAATTAATTATTAGTGTTTCGATGATTTTTGAGTACTAATGCTTTTTGATTAATATTTAACTTAAATATATATATTTTATGCTTAAAATAAATACTATCACTTGTCATCATGTTTATAATTATGGTGCCTCACTTCAGGCTTTTGCTTTACAAAATTATTTAGAATCTCAAAAGAATGATGTTACAATAATTGACTATCGTTTAGATTGTCATAAACGATATGAATTTTTTAATATTGACAAAGCCAGCAGATTTTATCCCCTTTATCTTAAACTGAATGTGTTAAAATACATATTAGGTCCTATCTCTAATCGTTCTATGTTGAAGACATTTGGAAGGAAAAAATCTTTTGATAAATTTGATAGAGATTTTTTAAAGTTGACTTCTGCAACTTATCGTACCATAGAAGAATTAAAAAAGAATTATCCTATTGCTGATATATATATAGCAGGAAGTGATCAGATATGGAATACTTATATGCCTAATGGAACTGACTTGGGTTATTATCTTGACTTTGGAGAAACTAAGACCAAAAGAGTATCTTATGCCGCAAGTTTTGGTAGTTCTACTTTAAAAAATGGAACTCAAGATTTTGTAAGAAAACAATTATCTAAGTTTGATAAAATATCGGTTAGAGAATCTTCAGGTTTAACTATTCTCAATCAACTACAACTTAAAGGATGTAATGTTGTTGATCCTGTTTTTTTACTTAATAAGGATGAATGGATAAAAAAATTGAAGTTGAATAGAAAAGATGAGGATTATATACTACTATATGATTTTCTACATTTAGATAATAATATAAAAGAATTTACGTTAAAACTAGCAGCTAGAACACACTTGAAAATAATTTCAATTAATGATTACTCTAATACACCATATGCTGACATCCAAATAAATGATGCAGGTCCTGTTGAATTTTTGACGTATTTATTAAATGCGAAATATATTGTTTCGAATTCATTTCATGCAACAGCTTTTTCAATTATTTTTAATAAACAATTTGTTACTTTTCCATTGTCAACATTGAACAATAGTTCAAGAATTACAGATTTGCTATCTGACTTGACTTTACCAGAAAGATACGCTCCAAGTAGTATTGAGACGATTTTAAAATATATAGATTGGAATGCCATAATGCCTAATTACTTTGAGAAAATAAAAGAGTCAAAGTCATTCTTACAGCAAGTTTACAATGCTAATAATGACAAATAATATATACTTTAATTGACATATGAAAGTTCTTTGGATTACAAATTTAATTCTTCCTCCAATAGCTGAAAAACTAAGAATTAATGCTTCAGTTAAAGAAGGGTGGACATACAGCTTAGCAAAATCGTTGAAATCTGAAAATTTAGCTATAGAATTGTCTATAGCAACGGTTTATAATGGCAAACATATTGTAAAAGAAAAAATAGATAATGTTACTTATTATTTGATTCCTACCAAAGGTAGCCATATTAAGTATCAGAAGGAACTTGAAAATTATTGGCTCAAAATATACAATGAATTACAGCCAGATATAGTACATCTTCATGGTACAGAATATGCACATGGGTTAGCTTTTCTAAATGCATGTCCTCAAGCGCAAACTGTAGTTTCGTTACAAGGAATGATCTCTGTTATAGCAAGATATTATTTGGGTGGAATAACATCTAAAGATGTAATCCAAAATATAACATTAAGAGATTTGGTTAGAGGAAGTCTATTTCAAGAACGACGTAGTTTCATAAAACGCGGAAAAAATGAAATACAAATTCTCAAAAAAGTCAAACATATTATAGGACGTACTTCCTGGGATAAAGCTCAAAGTTGGGCCATAAATCCAAATACTCGATATCATTTTTGCAATGAAACTTTACGATTACCATTTTATAATAAAGAATGGCAGTATTCTACTTGTAAACCTCATACAATTTTTGTCAGTCAAGGAAATTATCCGGTTAAAGGGTTACATCAATTGATAAAATCTCTACCTTACGTATTATCTGTATACCCTGATACAAAAGTTTATGTAGCAGGACATAATATTACCGATACTTCTTCATTAACGAAAAAATTGAAATTGAATGGTTACGGAAAATATTTAATCAATTTGATTTCGAAGTTAAAACTTAATAATGTTATCTATTTTACAGGTACGCTTAATGAAGACGAAATGTTGAAATATTATCTTTCTTGTAATTTATTTATATTACCTTCTAGTATTGAAAATAGTCCCAATTCATTAGGAGAGGCACAATTACTAGGTATGCCATGTATTGCATCATACGTTGGTGGTGTTCCAGATTTAATGCAAGGATTTGAAAATTGGTTATATAGATATGAAGAAATTGAAATGCTTGCTCAATTAATAATTAAAATTTTTTCAACAGGTAAAAATATAAATTTTCAAAATCAAAGAGCGTTTGCAAGGCATAATATGCATACGAATAGTATGCGATTATATGATATATATAAGCAAATAACTAAGATTTAATTTATTCAACACGTTTAAAGTAGCTATTATGTCATTAAGCTGGTCGTCATTTAAATACTTATTACTTTTTGCCCTTATCTGTGTAAGTGGAAATGCCTTATTGATTTCATCCCCGTTATATATCAAGAGTTTTAATATAATCTTAGCCTCAGTATGCTTTGTCTTATCATGCTTTAATAAAATTATTTTCATACAATATTTAAAATATATATTTCCTTATATTTTATTATTTGCTACTCAAGCTTTGATTATATTTGATTTTCGAGTTTCATCGATAATTTTTATTCTGTTAAAGATGTTTAGTGGAATAGTCATTTATAATTATCTAAAGGATGAATTTGCGTATAAATATATTAATATTATATATATAATATCATTAATTAGTCTAGTTCTATTTTCTTATAATTGTTTATACGGCTTAATACCTGGTGGCATTCAAACCAAAGATAGTACAACTTCTTTTTTTATATATTCTCAAATCTATAATTTAGATTATACATTTATTTACAGAAATTCTGGTATGTTTTGGGAACCTGGTGCTTTTGCTGGTTTCTTGAATTTCGCATTACTTTTTTCTTTTACTCTTCCACATGAAAGGACAGCTAAAATTAGGAACAAGATTATAGTTATAATATTAGCCTTACTTACTACTGTAAGTACTACTGGATATATTGTTTTTTTTATAATTTCTTTATATTATTTATATCAAAATAGATGGTTAGGGAAATACTTAAAATATCTGCTTTTGATTTTGATAACATTCCTAGTTTCTTATTTATTCTTTTCTTTAGATTTTTTATATGAAAAAATATCAGGAAACTCGGAGAATGCAACACGAATTGTTGCGTATATAAATTATAAAGATTTATTGTTAGACCATTTCTTTCTAGGAAGATCCTACATTACGGGAATTATTGGTGAAGAATCGGGTAATGGTTTTTTATCTCATATTATCTATGTTGGAATTTTCGGAGCATTATATTATTACATATGTCTTTGGTATACACTTATAAAAAATAGTCATTCAATAATTTTTTCTATTTTCTTTATATTTACATATATATTAATATTACAAGGTGAAGAATTTCTTGTTTATCCTTTTTTTTTAGCTCTTCCTTTTTTACATTTTAAAAAATCAAAATCATTTTCACAATGCTAAAACCTAAAATATCAATTATTATAGTCTGTTATAATTCAGGCAAAACTATTGAAGAAACTTTAAAATCCATCATAAATCAGACTTATAGAAATAGAGAATTGATTATTATAGATGGACTTAGTAAAGACAACACATTAGAAATCATAAAAAAATATAATGACAATATTGATCTACTAGTTTCAGAAAAAGATTCGGGTATATATGATGCTATGAATAAAGGACTCAAATTAGCTAAAGGAGAATGGGTAATTTTTATGAATACAGGAGATTCTTTTTATGATAATTCTTCACTAGAGTCAATAATTGAACGAGCAAATCCTTACGATGATGTTATCTATGGTAATTCAGTAATACATTATAATAACTCACTATTTATAGTCTGTCCAAAACCTCTTAAGAGTATTGAAAATAATGGATTACCGTTTTGTCATCAATGTGTTTTAGTCAAAAACTCTACCTTAAAAAAATACAGTATAATATTTGATTTAAACTACAAATATGTTGCTGATTACAAAATGTTCTATACTTTGTATAGTTTAGGATGCAAATTTAGCTATCACAATGTCAATGTTGCTATATACGATATAACTGATGGCCTAACAGCTAATAATAAAAGAAAGTGTCTAAAAGAACAATATTCTGTTATAAATCGAAAGCCATCTTTTTTAATGGAATTAAAATGGATAGCAACTTCAGTAATAAATAAAGCTCTCCCTGATTATTTTGTAAAAAAGATAAAAAACAAGAAATATAATAATAAATTCATTAAGATTAGTAATAAAATATAATTAAAGAATATTCAATATGCCTACTCTTCTACAAATAAATGTATCTTCCAACTATGGTTCAACAGGCAAAATAGCTGAGCAAATAGGAATATTAGCTCAAAAAAATGGTTGGACATGTTATCTTGCTCATGGTGCAAGGTACGAAAATATGAGTCAATTGAATACTATAAGGATAGGATCTAAAAAAGAAGAAATTTTACACGGCCTAGTATCTTTATTACAAGACAAGCATGGTTTAGGCAGTAAAAAGGCGACAACACTTTTAGTAAAAAAAATAAAGGAAGAAATAAATCCCGATATTATTCATTTGCATAATATTCATGGCTACTATATAAACTATAAAGTCCTGTTCGCTTATTTAGCAGAAGCAAATATTCCTGTAGTGTGGACATTACATGATTGTTGGACATATACAGGGCATTGTGCTCATTATGTATTTGCAGATTGTTATAAATGGAAAAATAAATGTTATGAATGTCCTTGTATTTCTAATTATCCTAAGTCTCTATTTATAGATAATTCAACTTCTAACTTTCTAAATAAAAAAGAAGTATTTACCTCAATCAAGAATCTAACAATTGTCACGGTTTCTAAATGGCTTGCCTATGATGTAAAGAAATCCTTTTTAAAAAAATTCCCTATAAAGGTCATTTATAATGGAGTAGATACAAATTTGTTTAAGCCATTAGAAGTCTCAAAAGCTGAATTGAATCTAGAAAATAAATTTATTATATTAGGAGTTGCTAATGTTTGGTCAACAGGTAAAGGGTTAGAAGATTTCATTGAATTACGTCGACATTTATCAGATGATTATTCTATAATACTAATTGGTCTCAATAAAGCTCAAATTAAAGCCTTACCTAAAGGAATTATAGGTATATCAAGAACAAGAAATATTCAGGAACTTATTAAATATTATTCAGTAGCTGATGTTTATTTCAATTCTTCAAAAGGAGAAACATTTGGCATGACTACTGTTGAAGCAATGGCATGTGGAACTCCTTCTATAGTCTATAATGTAACAGCTTGCCCAGAATTAATATCCAAGGATACTGGATTTGTAGTAGAACCAAGAGACTTTAATTCATTACTCAATATTTTCAGAGAATTAAAAGACAACGGTGTTAAACAATACTCAGAGCCTTGCAGAAAAAGAGTTATTGAACTTTTTTATAACGAAGATCGCTATAAAGAATATATAAAGCTTTATAATGAAATACTTACAACTCATAAATTAGAAGCATAATTAAAGAAGCCATAATCATGAAAATTTCAATAATTACTGCAACATACAATAGCAGTAAAACCCTTCGAGACACCATCGAAAGTGTATTAAACCAAACTCACAACGATATAGAATATATCATTGTTGATGGTTTAAGCAAAGACAACACAATAGATATAGTGAAAGAATACGAACCTAAATTCAATGGTCGTATGCGCTGGATAAGCGAAAAAGATAAAGGTCTTTATGATGCAATGAACAAAGGTATCAAAATGGCTAGCGGTGATGTAATTGGAATTCTTAATTCAGATGATTTGTTGATGGATAAGTTTGTTATTCAAGACATTGCTAATGTCTTTGATAGAGAAGTTGATGCCATTTTTAGTAATTTATACTTTGTAAAACAAGATGATATTTCAGAAGTGGTACGTATTTGGAAAGGTAGCCCGTATAAAAGTTTTACCAAAGGATGGCATCCTGCACACCCTACTTTCTATGTACGAAAAGAAGTCTATGAAAAATATGGAATTTTTGATACTACTTTTGATGTGTCTGCTGATTTTGAATTAATGCTTCGCCTGATTGAAAAGAACAAAATACGTACAAAATACTTAGACCGCTTTACTATCCGTATGAGAATGGGTGGAGAAAGTACAGGAAGTATTACAAACATTATTAAAGGAAACAAAAACATTTACAGAGCTTTTGAAAAGAATGATATAAAAGTTTCTCCTTTGTATTCTTTCTATCGTCTTACTCCTAAAGTAATTGATTTGATAAAAAGAAAAGTTCAACCGATTTCAAAAAGAATATAATATCCACAAATAGCAACAACAAACTTAATAGCTAAAAGCCTGTTTATCTATTTCCATCCCATGATGACAATAGTCTGATACACTATAAAAAGTATCTTCAGATAAATTAATTCACGATTATACTAAAGCACTATTCTATTACATCGTAATTGAATATTCATTAAAAAAATTAATATATGGACACAGAAATTCTTATCCAAAGAGAGAACAAGAATGATGGTTCTCAGATTCACTTGTACTACAACCCACAACTAGACACTTGGGCAGCATACGGTTATTCCGCCTATGCCCTTCGACTTTATGTGAAATCTCATGGATATGACAATCTAAAAGGATATTGCTCAGAATTGCAGATGCCTTGTATGGTAACCAGTAATGAGGTTATCAAAATGATGCGCCATGAAATGCCTATTGCAGAAGAGAAGCATGATGAATATATCCACCTTTCATTGGCAAAAAGAATTAACCAACAAGATTATCTAAGATGGTTAGACAAAATCCAAACGGCAAACAAACGTCAGGAAGGTCTTATCATCAAGACACGCGTCAGTCAATATGTTCCAAAGGATGTATTCATACCAGACCAAATGTCAGCTTTCTCACGCAATAGTAAGCGTGTTGTAGACTGCATTGCAGCAATGTTTGCTCTAATCTTTTTCTCTCCTCTTATCTTAATCTGCTACTTACTGGTAAAAAGAGAAGATGGTGGACCTGCAATCTACAAACAGGAACGTATCGGTCGTTTTGGCAGACCTTTCCACATCTATAAATTCCGCTCTATGCGTCTGGATGCTGAAAAATTCGGTCCACAGTTGAGCCATAGCGGAGGGGATGATGATCCTAGATTAACAAAGATTGGTCGCTTCCTCCGTGCACACCATTTGGATGAACTTCCACAACTTTGGAATGTATTTGTAGGTGATATGGCATTTATCGGTCCTCGTCCTGAGCGCAAATATTTCATTGATCAGATTCTAGAATACGATAGACGATATGTATACTTATACCAGATTCGTCCGGGAGTTACATCATACGCCACCTTATATAATGGATACACCGATACGATGGAAAAAATGCTCCAGCGTTTGGAATATGACTTATATTATTTAGGTCATCGTTCTTTCTGGTTCGACTTTAAGGTATTGTTTAATACATTCCGAAGCATTGTATTTGGGAAGAAATTCTAAAAATATACAAAGCGGCACTCACTTACGAGCTGCCGCTTCAATGCTTTTGTAATGGGGCAAAACAAATGCTGTGGGCAAAGGGTCTCCCCCATCCTACTATACAGGGAAACTCTTCTCGTCAATGGGAGTTGGTGAGGTGGGGATAAATTTTGAAGAAAAGAATGTTTTAAAATTAGCTGTTTTTTATCTATCTTTGCAACTCGTTTTCAGGTTGAAAAAAATAATTACCCAAAAACTAAGAATATCAAATTCATCAAACAGTTCATTTGATTTCATTAATTTATTATTTATGAATACTAACAACAATGATACAGAGCACCTGTCTCAGCCTAATTCATATAGAGAGCTATTATTTGATGCTAGATGGCTGAATAAAAAAGCTGCAATCATTAAAAGGGATAATTTCTGTTGTGCTATTTGTGGAAGTACAAACCACATAGTAGTACACCATAAACAGTATCATTACAAGCGAAAAGAGCAAAGGAAATGTTATCCATGGGAATATGATGACAAATACTTGATTACACTTTGCGAGAATTGTCACAAAAGGGGACATTTCAAATTTAAGATTCCTATGAAATTTATTGATTAACATAATATCTATTTTTTAAAATCTATGGGTTTTTTTAGTATGTTATTCTCTAACAAGAAAGAGAACAAGGAGAATAAGGAGTATAGTAGTAAGCCAGAAATTACTGAAGAACAATTTGTGGATTATTCAGAGCCGAACGGCAAAACAGAAGAGCCACAACAAAACTATCAAGTTTCGTATGGCACAGGTTTTCCTATTGATGTTGTATACGGCTTTATCAACAAAGATTTTGAACAAAAAGGATTTGATGATGCTATGACCAGTTCCGAAAGTTCGTATAAAGAATCGGGTATGAATCTGATTGTAAACGAACTGAGACAGTTGTTTGAACAGGTTAAATTGAAGTATAAAGGCGACATTAGAGACATGAATGTGTTGCAACATAATCTTGAAATGCAGGGGTTGCCTACTCAGGCTGCACAAGTAAAAATGAGACTTGATACTTTTGCGGAACATATGAGCAAAATAGAAGACATGGAAGAAGCTCTTGACAATAAAGAGGAAAGGGTTATGAGAATGGTCTCTACTTATGAAAGGGGATTTCTGAAAGGTTTGGCTGCTAAAACTGATATAATTTTGAAAAATAATGGAACAGTACAATAAAATAGGGATAGGCGCAAAGATAGGTTGCATGTTGATTGGATGGAATTCTCTTATCCTAAAAGAATGTGGAGAATCCAGTAGAAGAGCTTTAAGAAAGTACGTTTCTGCAATCATAATCTTATCTATTATATGGGGAACTATTGGTTATTGTTTCGCTGAAAGATATCTCGGTATGGAGTCTGTCTTGGGAAGATGCTTTGTTTCGCTCGTTTTCATAACGATCATAATATGTGTGGAGAGATTTATTATTTTGACAGGTAAACTTAGCAAATGGACTGCTACATTCCGTATAATAATCGCTGTTTTAATGGCAGTTTTGGGTTCTTCTATCTTTGATCAGATTATCTTCAAAAATGATGTGGAGTATAAAATGATTTCTATAAAGAATGATATGGTGAACAATGAAGTGAATGTAAGAAATACTCAGATTGAAAAAGAAGTGAAAACTCTTACTCATGACATTGATTCACTAAATAGAGTCAACTCGAATCTGAGAGCGGAAATAAGTAAAAAACCGGTCATTCAAACTACTACTTATGAGACTGTAAAGAAATATGTAGGAGAAAATGAAGATGGTACTCCGAAATTTGTAAATGAAATAAAATCTACTTCACATATTATTCCTAACTCTTTGAATGGACAGGTCAATGCAAATGATAGCACTATTAGGAGATATGAGAATAGAAAAACTTTTCTTCAAAACAAGAAATTGGAAACGGAACCTATCGTAAGAAAGCAAATAGAAGAGCAAGGAACCGGATTCTTGCAAGAATTGAATGTCCTTTGGGATATAATAACTGAGGATGCTATTTCTTTAGCTTTTTATTTAACTCTTATGCTGTTTTTATTGATGTTGGAAATGTTGGTCGTTACTACAAAAAGTGGGGATGAAGATTGTGATTATGACTTAACCATAAAACATCAGCAAACTTTAAAAAAATTCACCCTGGAGAAAATGGAAAGGGAACTCAAAAAAGTGTAAGCGTCGGGCACATAGATTCAATGGCGCAGTGTCCGCCACGGTTCTCTCCTATCCTCTTGTACCAAATTTTAAGTCAGAAAAAGATACTGCAACTAAGCGGTACTCCCCTACGAGTTACCTCTTCATCGCTTTTAAAATGGAAACCGGTGAAGAGGCAATCTCGGATATCTCCACTATAAATATGCTCTTTTGACAAGAGTATAAGGTTTTATCAGTGAACTGTAAATAATACTTAACTTTAAAAACCATAAGTCAATAAGCATGAATAGAAATATTAATATAATTTGGACTATTATTGTGAATAGGATAAATGGATATTGTACGATTAAATTTATAATAAGTTGTCTTTCCATTATGTACATCCTAATGGCTTTTTATCAACAGTTAAAAGGTTGGTATGACATTAATGTTCTGCCTATTGTAAAGCTATTTAAGCCACATTTCTTTGTAAAATTTATTACCTTAACTTTAATCGGCTCATTGGGATATGACATATTTAATAAATATCAGAAAAGGTATCAATTTGACAACAAAATTGTATTTGCATTATTTATCGTATCAGTTGTATTGGTTGCTTGTAGAGTTAGTGGTGACTATGATTATATAAGTTTTCAAGGTTATATATCTTATGTTGATATTATTATTGTAACATTGGTATCTTACTTTTTTGCAGCCATTATCAATAAGGTCCGGTTTTTTCTTTCCTTATATAAAAATGAAAAGTATAGAGATTCAAACGGAAACAGTAATGTTTTTTTTAATGACCGGCCTATTGAGTCAGAAAATGAAGATATCTTTGATTGGGAAAGAGATGTGAAAAAATTATCTGATAAGATAAAGAGTGCAGAAAGAAGGAAAACATGTAGTTTTGCAATTACTGCACCCTGGGGTGCAGGTAAGACATCGTTTCTGAATCTGCTCGAAAAGCAAATCAATAATAAGGATTTTGAAATTATGCATTTTATTCCCCGTGATAGCAAATCGTATAAAACGATTCAAGAGGATTTCTTTGCTGCATTAGCTTGTGTTTTATCAAAATATGATTCTAAATGTAATCACATTATAAAGAATTATATGGCTGCATTACAACTAATTGACAATCGTAAAACCATTGAAAAGTTCGTCAAATTTTATCGTATATGGAATAAGGATAATCTTAAATCATCCATAGAAAAGTCTTTTGAGAGACTAAATAAGAAAATATTAATATTGATTGATGATTTTGATCGTTTATCTAAAGAAGAAATTCTTGAAGTCTTAAAATTGATAGATAGTAATGCAGCATTTAAAAATCTTATTTTCTTAACAGCTTATGATAAAATACAAGTTAATAAAGCTTTGGGAGAATCAAATCAATCAAAAGAGGCTTATTTTATTGATAAATTCTTTAATCTTGAATACCCAATTCCATCTCGACCATATAGCTATATATCAAGATATCTAGAAAAACAATTAAAAGATTTATTAGAGCTAACGAATGAAGAACTACAGTCAGTTCAACATGTTATTATTAATTATCCTAATATTTTAGAAGATTATCTTCCAACACTTAGGGATGTAAAACGATATCTTAATCAAATCAATATTGATTATGAAGATATAAAAGGTGATGTTTTTGTCGGTGAGTTTCTTTTAATCGAATTGATTAAATATAAATATCCAGCTTTGTATAAATCAACATTTAAAAAAGAATATACCGATTATGGAAATATTCTTTTTGGTAATAATAATAGACTCTATCTAAAAATAAATTTAGATAGTAATTTGGAAATTCTCTCTATATTAAATATCTTATTTCCTGATCAAAATACATCCGATATAGATTCGTATAACCATATTTATGATAAACGAAGCTTTGAGAATTATTTCGTTAACCGGATATATAGTTCATTGAGAACAAAAGATATGAAATCAATTTTATCTCAGGAATGGAATGAAGTTGAAAAGACTCTTGATGATTGGTTACAAGATGATAACAAGCGTAATGACTTCATTGATTATCTTACCCATTTAGATATGGATTCTTTTAAGGATGGTCAATCGTATATGAAATATGCAGACATACTCGCTTTTTTAGCATGTAAATTACCAGATTCGCGTGCCTTTGCTTTGTTCACTAGAATTATCTACCTTCCAAATCTTAAGGAATATGGCTACACTATTTACAATTTAAATTATGAGTCTTATAAAATACGTTTGCTTGAAATAATTAAAAGAGATCCTCAATTAACTCTTATAGCAAAGCTTCATGTTCAATTTAAAACATATGACCTAGATGATTCTACTTTGTTAATAAAAGATGATGATATTTGGCCTTCTATGAAAGAGAAATTCCTTACATTAGTTAAAGAGGAAGATAATGATAATACGTGGATTCTTTCCCGCTTGCGTCAGTGCATAAGTAAAATGGATGAAAAACGGAAATTATTTTTAGATGAGGATTGCTTGAAAGAATATCGTAAAAGAATAGAAAAATCCCCTACTTTTTATATTAAAAACTTTGTATATCTAGGAGCTTACTATTCATCACATCCTGAATATAATACCATAGTCTGCGAACCTTTCTGGAAACAAATTTTTATAGATGAAAAGCAATTCGAAAGGTTCTTAGGTAAATGTCATTCAGATAATATAGAAAATATTACGCTTGTTCTGAATTATTGGGCATTATATAAAGCTAATGATTTCAAACCTTTAGAGTATAGTAATCAAGGGCCAGTTCAGAAAAAGATAGATAATAAACTTGCTGACGAAAAAGAGAAGTTGGACAAAATTAAGAAAATTGAAAATGATATTGCATTGATTCCTGATGAAATAAATAGCCTTAGTGATGAACAAAGATTAGGATATAAAAATTCACTTTTGCGTCATAAAAAGTCATTGGAAGACATCAACCTTTATATCATTTTGTACGGAAAGATATTGAAAGCCATTAATTCGAAATTGCAAACTTATTCTGCTTAGTATAATTGTAATTGCTGATGTAAGCAACCAAAATTGGCGTATTGACTAGCATGGCTCTTTCTCATACCTTCGTGCTAAACTTAAAACTCAAAAGATTATGTTTAGCGAAAAAGACTTTGAAAGATTGTGGTTCTTCTACAAAACAGAGGGCGAACCAAAGGAGTCTACATCAGGAATTACTTCTGCAAGCTGCTGAGAAAATAGAAAAAAGGAAGAACGGATTACGAAAACCTTCTTCCTATGACAATATGCAAATAATAATTGTTAAATTTGTGGAGTTTTTTTAGGCGGATGCCTACCGGCAAACGCCTAAAAGGGACTACCCTAACATTTTCAAACATGAAAAAACGAAAGAATACTATAAAACTAAAAGAAGTTACGATACGGGGATATAAATCAATATCCTACAACCATGCAGTTAGTCTAAAATTAGGATGTACCAATATACTTATTGGTTCTAACGGAGGAGGAAAAAGTAATATTATCAGTTTTTTCAGAATGTTAAGTTACATGATGAGCCGCTCTTTTGAGGTGTATGTGGAAATGGCAGGAACGGCTAACTCATTACTGCACTATGGTTCGAAAAAAACACCTGCTATTTCGGCTGAACTGAAATTTGCCGACAACTCATCAGAAGATATTTATCAATTTACTCTCAGCAAGGCTTCGCCTGACAGACTGATAATAACCGAGGAGAGTGTTTGCTGGACTAAAAATGGAGAGAATGAGCCATTCCGGCAGGTATTTATCCCCAACTTTAAGGAATCGGCATTGGTAGATAGTCAGAATAAATCTGTCAGAGCTATATACAATATGTTATCTTTCTGTAAGGTTTACCAGTTCCATGACTCTTCTGAAGATGGGCCTCTAAGACAGACTTGCCCTATAGAAACAGCCAATTATTTGCAATCAAAAGGAAATAACCTACCTTCTTTCCTTCTGTTTTTAAAGAAACATTACGAAGAGTCATATCAAAGGATTATTGATTACGTGAGCGATGTTATTCCACAATTTCAGGATTTTTACCTTGAACCGGTAGGAAAAAATATTTCGCTGCGGTGGAAAGATAAATCTGCTACTGACTATATTTTCAACTCAGATCAGTTGTCAGATGGTTCTATAAGATTTGTTGCATTGGCTACTTTGTTGCTCCAACCAGAAGATACAATACCAAGCGTAATAATAATCGATGAACCTGAGTTAGGACTTCACCCCTATGCTGTTTCACAGTTGTCTGAAATGATAAAGGAAGCGTCTATACATTGTCAAGTTATCGTTGCTTCACAAAGTAAAGACTTGGTAGACTGTTTTGATATTGACAATATTTCTATAGTTGAAATGGATGAGGGAAACAAATGTACAACCATTACCAGACTGAATCAGGAAGACTATAAGCTATGGATGGAACATTATTCCATAAGTGAACTTTGGGATAAAAATATCATTGGAGGCAGACCTGTATGAAAAGCAAAATAATATATATTTTATGTGAGGGACAAACTGAACAAGGTTTTGTGGAAGAAGTTCTGAAACCATACCTTATAGCCACTGGCATAACTTCAGTAAAGAGTATTCTAATCAATACTAACAAGAAAAAGAATACAGCCGGAGGAATGTGTTCTTTTAGTCAAGTACAGAATCATCTGGAGATACTATTCAAAGCTATATTGACAATGATTATGAAAGGTTTGTTTTTACTACAATAATTGACTATTATGCATTGCCTGGAAGTTTTCCTGATTATCAAAACTGTCTGAATATAAAAGACAAGTATGAAAGAATAGAATTCTTAGAAGATTCTTTTAGTAATCATCTTTCAGAAAGCAGATTCATTCCTTATATACAGCTTCATGAATTTGAAGCATTGGTATTTTGTGGTTTAAATTATCTTCAGGATAAATATCCTGGCTGTGAATCAAAAATAAAAGGATTAGCACAGGTTCTTAATGAAGTAGGAAATCCAGAACTTATAAATAATAACCCCAATACTGCACCTAGCAAACGTATAATTAATGCAATTGAGAAGTGTGGAAAAAAGTCCTATCATTATAACAAGCCAATGATAGGGAAGTACGTAACAGAGAAAGTAGGTATAGAAAATTTGAGAAAAGAATGTAAACACTTCAATGAATGGATTGAGAATTTGCTGAATGCATAACGTAAGTTTCGTTCGGACTGTCTTATCTCGTCTATCGTTCCTCAGGTGGCTCATGTAGACAGCACAGAGCATGATGTACGTGTGATTGTAACCGAACAGGGTGTGGCAGACTTGCGTGGTAAATCTCCTTCGCAGCGTGCCCGTTGTATCATAGAGAATTGTGCGCATCCTGACTATAAGGATTTGCTTTGGGATTATGTGAAGCTATCGGAAGGTAAGAATGTTCATTGTCCTTTCTCTTTAAAGAATGCATTGAAGATGCATCTGGCTTATGCTGAGCATGGGGATATGAGAAAGACTGTGTATGAATGATATAAAAAGAGTTCGTTATTTTTCTATTGTCTATTTTATCCCGTATATTTGGTTGACTGAAATTAAAATAGTATTTTTATAATCTAATTCATAGATTTGTTTTTTATTTGATTAATACCTTTTTAAAATAAGTTTATTCTCAATATGGAATTAAAAGTAAGATTTACAATAAAAGGAGAGATAACAGAGACCACTTTCTTTCTCATAAAGAAGAACGAAGGTTTGTTCTTATTTTCGACTAAACAAAAAGATTTAGTTCCTTTAGATTATAAGGATGGGTTGTTTAGTTTAAAAAACAAATCGTTTTTTGAAGAATCAGAAGAAGTTATTTCAGAAAGGATGTTAGGCTTGTCTGAAATGTATTTAGAAGCAGTTTCGCAAGGATTTGATGGGGCATTTGACTATAATATAGATGAAAAGATTGAAAAGCCAGGATATGGACCGGATGATATATATGTAGAAAATAAGCCTTTTTCGTTACAGCAAATTGTTGATTTGATTAACTTTGGCGATATCGACATTACTCCAAACTTTCAGCGAAACTTTGTGTGGGACAAAACTAGACAAAGCAGACTTATTGAATCTATTTTATTAGGTCTCCCGTTACCTTCCATATATTTCAGTCAGTATGACGATGGTATGTTGACAGTCGTTGATGGGTTACAAAGATTACATACAATAAATAAGTTCATGAAAAATGAGCTTATTCTTAGTAATCTGGAGTACATAGAAGATTGTAATGGGAAAAATTATGAAGAACTAAAGAAGGTGTTAAGTCCGCTGAGGTTGCGTCGATTCGGGCAAACTCAGATTATGTGTTTTGTGATAGACTATCGTTCGCCAAACAGATTAAAGTTTGATTTGTTTAGACGCCTTAACACAGGTGGCAAACCTTTAAATAACCAAGAGATTCGAAACTGTCTTTCTAAACCGCGTTTGCAAAAGGCGCTATATCAAATGAGTCATTCAGATTCTTTTTTCAAAGCAACAGATTATAGTTTGAAAGATACACGTATGGAATCGCAAGAAGCTGTTTTGCGATTTATGTATTTTAGTGAACAATATGGATATGGTAATTTGATAGGTAGCTACAATGGAGTGATGGATACGACTTTGGATGACTATATTGACCTCCTCAATAAAAGAGATGACTATTCGAATTTTGAAAAATGTTACGATGAGGCACTCAAATCTTCTTTTTATCTGTTTGGCAGGTTCTGCTTCAGAAAAGTCCTAGATACTTCTACAAGAAGACCACCTATTAATAAATCATTAATGTTATGTATTTCGGTTTTGCTGTCGAATTTTTCATACGAACAAGTCAAGGAGGTTTATAAATCGGATGAATTGGTACATCCTTTAGTTGAATTACTAAATAACAATGAACTTTTATTTCAGTCTCTAACATGGAGTACTAACTCAAAAGTTAATATTAAGAATGTAATGGAAACTCTAAGGGATTGTTTGTTTACAAAATTATTTAAAAACATACATGGCAATGAAAATTAATATTAAAGGATTTAAATGCTTTGCTGATGAATCGTTTGATTTAAATAAAATGACTGTATTTACAGGTGCTAATGGCGCCGGTAAAAGTACTGTTATTCAAATGCTGTTATTATTAAGGCAAGCAATCGAAAAAAGTGCTCTATTCAATCAAGAAACTAAAGAGTATAATATTAATTCTTGGCGTGCTGCAGATGTTCTTCTTAATGGTGATTATTGTTTGAATTTAGGTGACTATGATGACATAATCAATGAAGATTCTGAAGGAAACACTGAATTTACTATTGATGGTATTAAATTTCAAGTAGAAAACTCTCTACAGGAAGGAGTCGTTTTGATTAATCCGATAGATGAGAGTAAAGCCGAATTGCCTGAACCTCTTAAGAGTTTGGAATTTTACTATTTAAATGCTGAACGTTTGGGACCGCGTTATCATTATGAATATAACTATCATAAATTTAATAATAGTGGTTTCTATGGCGAGCTTTCTGCAAAGGTGTTGAGTCAGAACGAATTTACTAATATTGAAACAAAGAAAAAGTTTTTAAATGATGGTCCAGAGAGATTCAAAATCCAATTGGATCGCTGGTTGGATTATATTTGCCCCAATATTAGTGTGTCAGTAGAACCTTTAGGCAAATTTATGGGGCAAGTTAAATTACGAAATCATAATAACTCTGTTTCTTCGATTGCTCCCAATATAGGTTTTGGTATAAGTTATGCATTGCCTATAATTATTGATGGTCTTCTTGCAAACCCCAACCGTATGCTAATCGTTGAAAATCCTGAAGCTCATTTGCATCCCAAAGCACAATCTAATCTAGGGTTCTTTCTAGGTCAGATGGCGGCGGCTGGAGTTTATGTAATTATAGAAACTCATAGTGAACACGTTGTAAATGGTATCAGAAGAGCGTCTTTGTCAAATTTAGGATTATTACCTGAACAAGTGAATATCTATTTTTTCGAGAACGAAAAAGGTAAGGTAGAACATAGAAAAATTGGTATAGATTCTGAAGGGAATTTAACGGATTTCCCTGTCGATTTCTTTGATCAAGTTCGTCAGGATATGTTGGAATTAATAAAATTAGCAGGTGGCTGATATGGGTAATCTTCATTTTATAATTAAGGGATTGGAGGTAGGAAAAGTTCCTTTAGATAAAAGAGACCAATCTGTTAAAGATTTAGCTGAGTTAATATCTTCCTCTCTTGAGGAGAAAGATACACGTACTTTAGAAAAAGGATTGTCATCACATTCATTTCAATATGGTAATTTCTATAGAGATTTCGTTTATTTGGAGTGGAGTAAATTTTGTCAGAAAAAAGAATTTAAGCAGATAAGTCAAAAGACACTTCAACTTTTAACAGCTACCTGCTCTCAATGTCCTTCTTTAGGAAAAGAAGTTACTAATGAAGAATTTAAGTCTTACAATCAACCCTCGTCAATGGGAGGACTTAATATTCCTTCTATGATGCTTATAAGTGATTATGTTTGCAATTGGAAAGATTGGAAAGAAATAAAAATTAATTATTTAAGTAAGCATCAAAATGAGATAGATTGGAAGGTTGCTGATAATGATTTACTTCCTTTTAGGCGTTTTAGTGATAATATTTTGGAAGACGAAATAAAAAAACATCAGAAATTATCTGACTTAGAAATCGAAATGTCGGTGTTATCACAAGAGGAAAGCACCAAAACAAGAGATAAAAGAATGAGTGATGAGCTGATAAAGAGTCGTGCTATTGCAAACACTTTTCATAATCATGTAATGAAAAACAAAGGTAGTAGCTTATTTGCTTATACAATAGAAATAGGAAAACAAATATGTTTGGCTAATGGCTATATTTATGACAGTAAGTTATCTAAGAAAGAAACGAAAGAAACACATCAAAATAGATATATTTATAAACTGCTAAACAAAGAGGGTCGTAATCAGTATATATCTTTAGATACTTTACATGGAATGTTTGAGTTTCACAATCACTTAGGAGACCATTTAGGAGAATATCGTTTTAATGGGACTCTAAATTCTCCTGCAGAACCAGATCATAATTTAAAATCATTACATTAGTTATAATTCTATTGTTTGCATAATAGAACTATAAAGTTTCCCTGATGACGTATTGACTTGCATATCTATTTCCTCTACCTTCGTACTAAACTTAAAATTTGAAAGAATCTGTTTAGCGAAAAAGATTTGGAAAGACTATGGTTCGGACAGTCTTATCTCGTCTATCGTTCCTCAGGTGGCTCATGTGGACAGCACGGAGCATGATGTACGTATGATTGTCACTGAACAGGGTGCGGCAGACTTGCGTGGTAAATCTCCTTCGCAGCGTGCCCGTTGTATCATTGAGAATTGTGCGCATCTTGACTATAAGGATCTGCTTTGGGATTATGTGAAGCTATCGGAAGGTAAGAATGTTCATTATCCTTTCTCTCTAAAAAATGCATTGAAGATGCATCTGGCTTATGCTGAACATGGAGATATAAGAAAGGCTGTGTATGAATAACCTAAAAAGAGAAATGGAAAAGAGTTTGACTTTAACTATATCCCACCAACTGAAAGAAAAAAAGCAGATGATGATTGTAGAGCACAAATAACAATATCAAAGAAACACGATTTAATCTTTTTTTACTATCTTTGCCGTGACTTTTAAGATAACTGAAAAGCAATAGAGGTTAACCTTTATAAGATAAGTAAGTGATATAAATTATAAACTAATTAGTTTCAGCATGAAAATCAAACAGGATTCTTATCACCAATGGATTACTATGATGGTGATTTGTATTGAAGCAATTATGGCTGGTCTTTTATTTTACGGGCTGTTTGCCATGACACATGACTCGCTTAGTCAGAAGGTCTTTATTGAGAATGTAAGACAAGTGATGATGACACTCTCCCTCTGCTATCTCATTACGGCTTTTCAAGTGGGTGTAGTACTCTATAAAAGAAAGGTTTTCTTTTATCAGATATTCAGCCGTATTCTGCGAAATACTTTATATTTTGGAACAATTTCGGCTATTGTACTAAGTTTGGGACATTATATGGATGTGGCTTCCAGTTTCTATTTCATCTATTTGGGATTGATGTTCGTGGGGTCTTTCTTATTCCGTCTTACACTGAGAATATTGCTGAAGACTTATCGTGCACGTGGTGGAAACTTGAGATATGTAGTGTTGGTGGGTAGTACTGCCAACAATCAGGAACTGTTTAAGGAACTGACCTGTCAGGCATGGACTGGATATAGAGTGAAAGGATACTTTGACTTTGTTGAAAAGCCTGCTTTCTCTCAGAATTGTCCGTATTTGGGAGAACCCAAAGAGGTGATGGAGTATCTACGCAAGAATAACGGAGTGCATCATCTGTTTTGCTGCTTGCCCTCTAAAGACAGGGATACTATCCTTCCTATTATTAACTTCTGCGAGAATAACTTAGTGCATTTCTATAGTGTGCCTAATTTACACAACTATCTGCACAATAGAGTTTTCTTTAATATGATGGGAGATGTGCCTTATTTAAGTCTACATCAAGACCCGCTGAACAGTGTCGGAAATCGTTTTATCAAAAGAGCGTTTGATATTGTCTTCTCACTGACTTTCCTTTGCACAGTTTTTCCGTTCATCCTGCTGATAGTAACTATCATCACCAAAATAACAATGCCCAGCCCAATCTTCTTCCGTCAGAAAAGAAACGGTTTGAATGATAAGGAGTTTTACTGTTATAAGTTCCGTAGCATGAAGGTGAACAAGGATGCAGACAAGGTACAGGCTACCAAGGATGACCCTAGAAAGACGAAATGGGGAAACATTATGCGTAAAACAAGCATTGACGAGTTGCCGCAGTTTATAAACGTTCTGATGGGCGACATGAGTGTGGTAGGTCCAAGACCGCACATGTTGAAACACACGGAAGAGTATTCCAAACTCATCGACAAATATATGATTCGTCACTTTGTGAAGCCGGGCATCACCGGATGGAGTCAGGTGATCGGTTTCCGTGGGGAAACAAAGGAACTGAAAGATATGGAAGGTCGTATCAAAGGGGACATCTGGTACATTGAACACTGGACCTTCGGCTTGGACTTGTATTGTATCTACAAAACGGTGGCCAATGCTATCCAGGGTGAAAAGAATGCATACTAAGACATTTAACTATATACATTATCAATAGAAAGCGGTAGGTTTGTGTGATACAAACTACCGCTTCATCGCTTAATAAGTTCATATCACACAGAAATGACAAGAATACAGCATTGACTCTTTTTGGGAAGCTCGTTTCTTAGAGATCATCTAAAAATGGTATAACACAAAATTGGGAGTTTATATTTGACTACATTTGTTACAACATAATAGATTAGAAAGATATGAATGCTGTTAAAATTATAATTAACGAATTAGGACTTATTAAAAATCAAGAAGCCATATTATCACCTATAATGATTTTTACAGGAAACTCTAATGTAGGGAAAAGCTATGCCAACTATCTGATGTATTATTTCTTTTCCTCCTTTACTGAAGGTAACCTGAGAGCTTTTTCAAAGAAAAATGATGTTCCTAAAGAATTGGCAAGCCTTTTCAGCAATATGTCTGCCTATAAGAACAATTGAACTGAATGGGAATATTATTTATAAAAGTTTTAACTCTGATGATTTTCTATCAATTTTAGTTGTCTCAATAGCTTCATTTCTTATTAGCAATTTATTTAATGCAATTTTTGTAAAATCTGTTATTTTACCTCCAGCAAGAGGTGCGTATGTAGGTGAAACTTATTCTACGAAAATCAGTATTTACAATTGACTAATGGGAATAGAATTCCTATGACTGCTGCAGCTTCTTCTATAAAGGAGCTGAGTCCAATAAGAACAATGCAATGGTTTTTGATCATAAATCAAGTTATATTAATAGTCAAATGGGATGTGAAGATTCAATAGATAAGGAGCTAATAGTAAATAGAAAAGTTCTACTAGAAGCAAAGCACTTCCCTAATTTACCACAAGACAAATTGCATAAAGATATTAAATTCAATAATATAATGGTGTATCATTGCTCAGTAAGTAAGAATGCAGAAACGATTGATTTAGATAAGCTCATATAGCTACATATATTTAAAAGCCTCGGGTAATGAGTCATGAAATTCTTAAAGACAACGAAACTAAGGACAGGAAAAACATACCCAATGGAACAGATATAAGCAAGGTTACGGATGGGAAAACAAGGAAAATCAGGAGGAAAATCAATGCCAGACCAAGAAAAAACTTAATTTTTCTACACCGCCTGAAGTCTTTTCCAAAAATATTTCGTAACGTTACACTTGCTGGTTGACTCTAACAGTTATGTAAAAAAACACCTCAGACTCAATGGCTAGAGGTATTTTTCATTTTTATCTCGGTTTGTTTAAATATTATTACTAACTTTGCCCAGTAAATTAAAATCATCAACAAATACTTTCAATATATGAAGAAACTATTATCCTTACCACCCAACTTGGTGGACTGCTTTCACGATATAGAGCATGCAGACCGTAAGGAATGGTTCTGCACTTCAGACCCTGTGGGATGTAAACTGGGCTCGGGAGGTGGTACTACCTGGCTGCTACAGGCTTGCATGGAAAATGACAAGGCTACAGATTCTTCGGAATGGCTGGCTCAGGAAAAACGAATCTTACTCCATGCCGGAGGTCAGAGCAGAAGATTGCCTTCTTATGCTCCCTCGGGAAAGATTCTGACTCCAATCCCTGTTTTCCGCTGGGGAAGAGGACAAAAACTTTCACAAAACTTACTCTCACTGCAGCTCCCTCTCTATGAGGAAATCATGCAAAAGGCTCCGGAAAGCCTGCATACGCTGATTGCAAGCGGTGACATCTATATCCGTGCCGAAGAACCGCTACAGGCTATACCGGAAGCGGATGTGGTGTGCTACGGACTGTGGGTAGACCCTAGTCTGGCAAAGAACCACGGGGTATTCGTGATGGACCGCAAATCGCCGGAGAAACTGGACTTCATGCTACAGAAACCGAGCATAGAGAAACTGGGGGAACTGACGGAAAACTATCTGTACTTGATGGATATCGGGGTGTGGCTGCTGAGCGACCGCGCCATGAAACTCATCATGAAACGCTCCATGAAGGAGGACGGCAGTATAGGTTATTATGATATGTATTCGGAGTTCGGACCGTCGCTGGGCGCTCATCCTGCCATCGCTGACGAGGAACTCAACCAGTTGTCGGTGGCTATTCTGCCTCTGCCAGGCGGTCAATTCTACCACTACGGCACAAGCAGAGAGATGATTTCATCGACTCTGGCTGTGCAGAACCTGGTGGTGGACCAAAGGGAAATCACGCTCAACAAGGTGAAACCGCATCCTGCCATGTTTACACAAAACGCCTGCATCAATGTGGAACTGAACTCGAACAATGCCGAACTGTGGATTGAGAACAGCTTCATCGGCAAAAACTGGACCTTGCACGGCAAGCAAATCGTTACCGGTGTGCCCCAAAACGACTGGACACTGGAACTTCCGCAAGGCACCTGTCTGGATGTAGAACCGATAGGTGAAAAGGATTTTGTGGCACGGCCATACGGGTTCAACGATGCCTTCAAGGGTAAACTGGACGATGGCACGGTAATGTATCTGGGTGAACCGATGGCCGAATGGCTCGCGGCTCGCGGACTCGAAGCCGAAGGGATAGAAGGTTGGCACGACCTGCAGGCGGCACGCATCTTCCCGGTTTGCAGCGACATGGAGGCGATGGGAATAGTCATCGACTGGATGGTGAACAATCCGGGAAACATGGAGGGAAAGGACATTTGGATGAAAGCCCGCAAGCTGAGTGCGGATGAGATTTCCACCTTTGCCAACCTGCGCAGACTGGTGGCACAACGTGAGGAGTTTCGCAAACAGAACTGGAGCGTACTGGCCAAGAATCATAAAAGAAGTGTGTTCTACCAGCTTAACCTGCAGGATGCTGCTGAGGAGTTCGCAGCAAAATGCATCGAACTGCCGGAACCGCTCACCGAGAACGACCAGCTCATCAAACGGATAGGCGATGCTATGTTCCGCTCACGTACCCTGAGTATAAAAGGTGACACCGATGCATCTGCCAAGGAGGAAGAAAAGGCTTTCGCCCTGATGAGGGAAGGACTCACCGCCAGTGAGAAGCACCGCCAGTTCCCCAAGATGTCGGTCTACTCCGACCAGATAGTATGGGGAAGAAGCCCGGTACGTATCGACCTGGCCGGCGGATGGACGGATACTCCCCCATTCTGCCTGAGAGAGGGAGGAAACGTAATCAACTTGAGCATCACCCTGAACGGTCAACCGCCATTGCAGGTCTACGTGAAACCCGGCAAGGAAAAGAAAATCATCCTCCGCTCCATCGACCTGGGAGCGATGGAAGTCATCACCACCTTTGAAGAACTGCGTCGGTTCAACGTGGTAGGCTCGCCTTTCTCTATCCCTAAGGCCGCACTGACACTGGCCGGATTCCACCCCGACTTCTGCAAGGAACAGTTCCGCTCACTGGAGGAACAGCTGGAAGCTTTCGGCTGTGGTATAGAGGTGACGCTGCTCTCTGCCATACCGGCAGGCTCAGGGCTGGGCACCAGTTCGATCTTGGCAGCCACCG
>RCNI01000301.1_pt1 | contig 32453 bp, 33 predicted proteins | sample 2041151 | NCBI WGS metagenome assembly RCNI01 (sample SAMN09708214, study PRJNA481090) | feces metagenome | isolation source: feces | place: Antarctica: Albino Rookery
ATTTATAATACATGCAAGTGTTTTCTAAAGCATACTTAGTTTTGTTTATAGTAAACCTATGCAATATTAACTAGGGAGGGATTACAAATTCTGAAAATTAGTGCAATAAAAGAGCTTTTAGCCGGTCAGCCCACTGTGGAGGAGCTGGCAGCTTTAGCGGAGGATGGTAGGATAGGGGTACAAAAGCTGCTCCAGTCCTATGCTAAGCGTCAGGCCAAATTGGCGGCAGAAAAAGAGCGCCTAGAGGAAATGTGCAGCTTTGAAAAGCAGTATTATGCCCAGGGTGTCAGGTATATTGCCGGAGTGGATGAGGCAGGTCGTGGTCCGTTGGCGGGTCCCCTGACCATTGCTGCTGTTATCTTGCCTCTGGAGGCCAGGATTATCGGGCTGAATGATTCTAAGCAGCTTTCTGCCAAGAAGAGGGAGGAGCTGTACGAGGAAATCCTCCGGCAGGCTGTAGCCATCAGCGTAAACATCGTCAGCGTGAGTAATATTGATAGGGATAATATTTATCGCGCTACCCAGAAGGGAATGGCCCAGGTGCTTTTGCATTTGGCTAAGCAGCCCCAGGTGGCTCTTATTGATGCCATGCCGGTGGAGGTAGCTCCTATTAAAACAGTTTCCATTGTTCATGGTGATGCCCGAAGCTTGTCCATTGCTGCGGCCTCCATCATTGCCAAGGTAACCCGTGATAGGATTATGGAAAAGCTGGCACTTCTTTATCCGGAATATGATTTTGAACATAATAAGGGTTATGGCAGTCAAAAGCATATGCAGGCTTTGGCAGCCTTGGGAGCCACCTGTTGGCACCGTCGCAGCTATGAGCCGGTAAAAAGTATGCAGCTGGAGCCTGTAGCGCCTGAGGAGAATATCCTCTATGCACCTGCTAGCGGCTATGCTTATGAACCGCAGAAGTGAGTTAGGAAAATTTGGTGAGGATAGGGCCTGTGAATATTTGACTAAAGTCGGTTATTGTATTCTGGCCCGCAACTATCGGACCCGTTGGGGTGAAATAGATATTATTGCGGTAAAGGACCAGGTACTCAGCTTTGTGGAGGTTAAAACTCGACAATCATGTGTTTTTGGTCGTCCGGCAGAGGCTGTTACCAGAGCAAAGCAGAGGAAAATCCAGCTTTGTGCGGAGGCCTATCTGCAGGAATGCCATTTGTTGGAGACGATGCCCCCGCTTTCCTTTGATGTGATCGAAATTATCAAGGGAACGAGGGGCATTCAGCATTTTTATCACTACCGGCATTGCTTTTAAAAGAACGGAGATGTTGTAATGTTTGCAAGGGCTTTTGGTGAGACAACCTGTGGTATCGAGGGGATTAAAATTACCGTGGAGGTGGATGTGGCTAATGGACTTCCCGCCTTTGACATTGTCGGGCTGCCGGCCATGTCCGTACGTGAGGCTCGGGAAAGGGTAAAATCGGCCCTACGTAATTCAGATTTTCCTTTTCCCATGACCCATATTACGGTTAATCTGGCACCGGCGGATATGAAAAAAGACGGGTCCGGGCTGGATTTACCCATTGCAGTGGGAATTCTGGTCTGCAGTCATTTTTTAGAACAGGCGCAGGTGGAGGGAAAAATTTTCGTAGGCGAGTTGTCACTGGATGGGCAGATTCGTAAGGTTTCCGGTGTTCTCCCCATGATCTTAGATGCTAAGAAGGCCGGCTTCCGTGAGATTTACATTCCCGAGGCTAATATTGCCGAGGCTAATATTGCCGAGGGTAAGCTGGTATCGGACATAGATGTTTATACACCACGGACGCTAAAGGAGCTGGCTAACCATCTGTTGGGAAAGCAAAAATTAGTGCCCGTACCCAAGGAGAATATTCTGGCAAACCTAGAGAAGGAATATGATGTGGACTTTGCCGATGTCAAGGGGCAGCCGGTGGCGAGAAGAGCCTTGGAAATTGCAGCTGCCGGTGGACATAGTCTGCTGATGATTGGGGCTCCCGGCTGTGGTAAGACCATGCTGGCCCGTCGGCTGGTGACTATTTTACCACCCATGACGGAGGAGGAAGCCCTGGAGGTTACTAAAATTTATAGTGTGGTGAATATGCTGCCCAATGGGGATAAGATTATTGTGGAGCGGCCCTTTCGTAGTCCCCACCATAGTATTTCCAGCTCGGCTCTACTGGGAGGCGGCACGATTCCCCGTCCTGGTGAGGTAACGCTTAGTCATAATGGGGTGCTCTTTCTGGATGAGCTGCCGGAATTTGAACGTAGCACGTTGGAAATGCTACGCCAGCCCCTGGAGGATGGGGAGGTTAATATTTCCCGTGTGCGGGCCAATATGACCTTCCCTAGTAAATTCATCCTCTGCGCAGCTCAAAATCCCTGTCCCTGCGGCTATTTAGGGGACAAATATCACCGCTGTACCTGTAAGCAGAAGGAAATTGATAATTATCGTAGGCGTATTTCCGGACCCCTGCTGGACCGTATTGATATGCAGATTAATCTGGTGCGGGTGGAATTTGATGAGTTGAAGAATAAGGCTCCCGGAGAATGCTCCCATGCCATCCGTCAGCGGGTTATCTTGGCCCGGAAGCTGCAGCTGGATCGGTATGTTGGACGGCATATTTTTTGCAATGCCCAGATGACCAGGCGTGAGGTTGTCCAGTTCTGTCAGCTGGAGCCGGCTGCACAGAATATCCTGGAAAAATATTTTGCCAGCCTGCATCTTTCTGCCCGTAGTCATGACCGTATTTTAAAGGTGTCCAGGACCATAGCCGACCTGGATAGGAGTGAATTAATTAAGGCCCAGCATATAGCGGAGGCAATCCAGCTGCGCACAAGTATCAACGGCTAAGGCATTTCCTCAGGATAAAAGTTGATGTACTGCCGATGAAATGCACCTTATCAAGAAAAGCTGGACTTCTTTTTTACAGAATGATAATAATTTTGCACAGAAGCCTAAATATATGTTAGAATAATATCATTACACTAAGTAATTTATTTTGGCGAAATAGGGTGCATAAAACCTGAAATTTAGAAAGGGGCATGTGATTATGCGTGTAGTTTTAACAATCGTAGGTAAGGACAAGGTAGGTATTATTGCTAAGGTAAGTAAGGCTTTGGCAGAGGGTAATATTAATATTATCAACATTAATCAAAATATCATGCAGGGCTTTTTCAACATGGTTCTGGTGGCAGATATGAGCGAAGCTAATTTGACCTTGAAGGAAGCACAGGAGAAATTTGCTGTTCTGGGTGAAGAAATTGGCGTAGAAATCCGCATTCAAAGTGAACAAATCTTCACTGCAATGCACCGTATTTAGGAGGAAGCCATGTTATTCAATACTGAGGATATTTTAGAAACAACAAAAATGATTACCGAAAATAATCTGGACGTACGTACCATCACCATGGGCATCAGCCTGCGTGACTGTGGTCATCCGGATATGGAGGTAACCGCACAAAAGGTTTATGATAAGATTTGTCAGAAGGCAGAGCGCCTGGTACAGACTGGTGAGGATCTGGAAGCAGAGCTGGGTGTACCCATTATTAATAAGCGCGTCTCTGTAACTCCCATTTCCATGGTAGGCGAAAGCTGTGACAGCAATGACTACGTACCTCTGGCTAAGGCTATGGATAGAGCTGCCAAAACCATTGGTGTAAATTTCATCGGCGGTTTTTCCGCTCTGGTAGAAAAGGGCTATACTAAGGGTGACCGCAATCTGATCGCGTCCATCCCCGAAGCCTTGGACGTAACTGATATTGTCTGCTCCTCCGTGGCTATAGGCTCTACCAAATGTGGTATCAATATGGACGCTGTTAAGCAGATGGGCGAGGTAGTAAAGGCTACTGCTGCCCGTACCGCTGACCGTGATGCCATCGGCTGTGCTAAGCTGGTTGTTTTCTGTAATGCCGTACCTGATAACCCCTTCATGGCAGGTGCCTTCCATGGCGTAACCGAGCCGGAATCCGTTATTAATGTCGGTGTCAGTGGCCCTGGCGTTGTTAAGCATGCTTTAGAGTCCGTGCGCGACGGTGATATCGGCATGGTGGCAGAAACCATTAAGAAGACTGCCTTTAAGATTACCCGTGTGGGCCAGCTGGTTGCTCAGGAGGCTGCCCATCGTTTGAATACCCAATTTGGTATCATTGACCTTTCCCTGGCTCCTACTCCGGCTATTGGCGACAGTGTAGCGCATATCCTGGAAGAAATCGGTCTGGAAAGCTGCGGCTGCCCCGGTACTACTGCTACCCTGGCTATGCTGAATGATGCCGTTAAAAAGGGTGGTCTGATGGCTTCCAGCTATGTAGGCGGTCTGAGTGGTGCCTTTATCCCCGTTAGTGAGGACGCAGGTATGATTGCTGCCGTAGAGCGTGGCTGCCTGACCATGGAAAAATTAGAGGCTATGACCTGTGTCTGCTCCGTAGGCCTGGACATGATTGCTATTCCTGGTGATACCAGCGCGGCTACTATTTCTGCAATTATTGCCGATGAAGCTGCTATTGGCATGATTAATAATAAAACCACTGCTGTACGTGTTATCCCCGTACCGGGCAAGGGTGTAGGCGATACAGTTGAATTTGGCGGTCTCTTGGGCTATGCTCCCATCATTCCCGTTAATACCTATAAGGCAGATAAATTTATTTCCCGTGGCGGCCGTATTCCGGCACCTGTAAGGAGCTTGACCAACTAATGCTACGTAAGGCTAAGCGTGAGGCGATTTTGCGCATTCTGGAGGACACCTACAAGGATACCAAAACTGCCTTGAACTATAATTCTCCCTTTGAGCTGCTGGTGGCGGTTATCCTTTCGGCCCAATGTACGGACGAAAGGGTAAACGTAATAACCTCCCGAATTTTTCCTAAATACAATACTCCGAAAAAGATGGGAGCGCTCACTCAGGCGGAAATGGAAAGGGAAATCCATGACTGCGGTCTTTACCATGCTAAGGCCAAAAATATTCTGGCTACCTGTAAGATGTTGGTGGAAAGGTTCCACAGTACGGTTCCCGATACTATCCCTACCCTGATGGAATTACCCGGCGTAGGTCAGAAGACAGCCAATGTTGTGGCTAGTATTATTTATAACGTGCCTGCCATTGCTGTTGATACCCATGTTTTTCGTGTTTCCCATCGCCTAGGCATGGCTAAGGGAAAGGATCCTCTGGAAACGGAAAAGGAATTACAAAAGGTTATTCCCATGGAAAAATGGAGTGCCGCCCACCATTGGTTCATCTGGCATGGACGTAAGGTGTGCAAGGCCCGTAAGCCCCTCTGTAGTACTTGTGTACTGCTGGAGGAATGTCCCTTTAAAGAAAAGAATCTCTAAAATCGAAAAGGTACCTGCTGCAATTTTAGTTGCGACAGGTACCTTTTCGTTATTCACCCATAATTTTAGAAATTGGTTACTGGACTGAGGCCGACTTGCGTTTTATTCAGCCTCGGTCAAGAAAAAGTGGAGGGAAAACAGGAAGGGTGGTAGTTGAAGCAGCTTACGTGCTTCTTTTACTTGTAAAAAAATATTTAAAAAGCTTTTTCAATCCCTGCTTTTTATACTGTTCTTCTAAAATATGATTATAGTAGGTACGAAGTTTTTTCCTAGAAGGGGTATACATAGTAGTTGCCCATAATCTTTTGCTACGTAAATGTTTCATAAAGCAACTGTTACAGCATCTAAACTTATATTGGGGGAGGGATTTAGTGGCAATGGTCATATTTGTTCACTCCTTTGATAAAATATGTTAAGATAGATGTAATGATTTTTGACTACAAGGGAAGTATATACTATTTTTACCAAAATAAAAAATATCTAAATGGCATAAATTTTATAACAAGTAGATACTACTAATAGTAAAAATCAATAGTAGGTAGTTAATCTTGACAAAGGAGAAACTCATAGCATAAAATAAAAGCATATTTGGCCCAGCAGTCAGCTGAAGACTTAGCAAAATATATTAAAAAATCAGAATATTTTTAGTGAATGGAGGAGCAGAGGAGGGCTTATGGAACTGGACAATTATAGAAATTTTTTAGCAATTGTAGAAGCGGGCAGTTTTACGGGTGCAGCAGAATGCGTGCATATCGCCCAGCCTGCTCTGAGTAAGCAGGTCCGCGTTCTAGAAAATTATTTTGGGACCAAGCTGATTATTACCAATCGGGGTAGCAGACAGATTATACTTACAGAGGCAGGGCATGCTCTTTATCAGAAGGCCAAATATATTTGTTCCTTAGAGGACTTGGCTAAAGAGGAAATTGATAATATTGTGGGTTGTACTAGTGGTACGCTTAGGATTAGTGTAGCTAATTCCCGTTCTGCCCTATTTATAGCTAATGCCCTTAAGGATTTTGTTAAGCTTTATCCTGATGTTACCTATGCTATCTACGAGGGCAGTATTGCCGAGCAGGTACAGCAGCTGCTGAACGGCTTCACAGAAATAGGTATTCTCAGTGTTCCCATTACGCATGAGGACAGCTTTGAGATATTGTTTAAGCGGGAGGAAAAGCTTTGTGCCGTAGCTGCCAAAAAGTCTTCCTGGCTTCAGCAGCAGAAGGGTAATCTCCATTTACGTGACCTGGAGAATATTCCTTTAAGCCTTTCCATGGGCTGCTGTGAGATTGTAAAAAAGGAGTTTCAGAAGCAGAGCCTGGTCCACAGAATCCTTTGCATTAATACTACTAGAAGTACAGCCCTCCAATGGGCTGAGGATGGATTGGCTGTAGCTTTGGTGCCAATAGAGCCAAAGGAAAAGCTGGGCTCATATTTTCTAGTAAGGCAGCTTGTGGATGTGGAAGCAGAATTTGCTAAGACTGTAGTCCGGGTAAAGGGAAGACCTATGTCCGCTATTGCTAAAAGTTTTTTACGTTTTTATGCCCAAAATCGCAACTCCCAGCAGGTATGCAATTTAGAAAAGTTGTTACGAGAGAATTAGTTTGTTGAGTAATTGGTTTTTTGTTATATTAGATATTCCTAATTAGTATTTTTGTTTTTTGATAAAGACTACTATAATAGTCTTACTAGGAAAGATATTAAGAATAGGAAGTGATAAAAATGCAAACCAATAACAAAGATATTTTCAGTAATGTACCTTGGGTTAAATTTCTCTATTACAAGAGATTGCAGATGAACACTGGCTTTTGGGATAATGGTTATGCTGCTGACTTTTCGCAGAGGGTACAGGGATTGAAGTTATCTACTACAGAGTTGGGACAATTGAAAAAGAAGAGGTTTTAAGATTTAAAAATATCAATAGTTAATTAAAAGTAGCAGGATGTAAAAATCCTGCTACTTTTGTTTTTGTTAAAAAAAACACTACTAAGGAATATAAGTTATGCAATTTTGATATTTTTAAAAGTATTAAAATTAGTTTATAATAATATGCGTTGAGAGATGCTCTTGCAAATATGTGATAAAGGAGGGGGTACACATGTTAGACGATATCCTTACTGAACATGAAAAAATTGAAAAATTTTTGAGCGATGTAAATAAAAGATATTATTATCCAGAGATGGAGTATCGAAATCCTGCAGGAGCTGTTTTACAAAATTATAGTTTATCTGGCAAGGATTCTAGAGAGACCTGCCAAGATTTAAAGCTTTTAGAAAAGCGTAATAGGAGGTAGGGCGATGACGCCTGCAATTAAATGTTTGATTCTTTTAGCAGTGGTAGCAGTTCTATTTATTACTGAAATGATTCCTTTAGCCATGACGGCTATTAGTGCTTCCATTGCTTGCTTTGCTTTGGGGTTAATTCCAGCAGAGCAGATTTTTATTGGATTAGCTGATTCCACTGTGGTTCTTTTTGGCGGCATGTTTGTCGTAGGAGCGTCCATGTTCTATACTGGTTTAGCACAGAAAATTGGTGGAGGCGTGGTTCGGATGTTTGGTAGAGGCGAAAATAGTTTGATGTTTGGTATTATGGTTATAGCAGCTATTATGTCCGCCTTTTTGTCAAATACTGGTACTACGGCATGTTTGATACCAGTTGTTATGGGGATTTGTGCTCATGCTAAGATTCCAGCTTCAAGGGAGTTGATGCCGTTGGCTTTTGCTGCAGGTTTGGGTGGGACCATTACTTTGATTGGCACTCCACCAAATATTTTAGCCAATGTGGCTTTGAAAGCCGCAGGCATGGCTGATTTACAATTTACTTTTTTTGAATATGCCTATATTGGTATTCCTATTACTATAGCTGGTATTATTTATATGATGTTTATAGGCAAATATTTATTACCCAAAGATAGCTCTGACTTGAATTTTGAAGTTGAGGAAGAGGTCTTTTCCAACGAAATTTGTGTACGTAAGCAATTTATCTGTGCTTGTATTATGATTGGCGTTATCGGTTCTATGGCCACAAATATTATTCCGCTGGAAATTGCAGCAGTAGTAGGTGCGGTAGTAGCTGTATTGACGGGTTGTCTAACAGAAAAGCAGGCCTATAATTCCATTGATTGGGTAACAATTTTCCTTTTTGCAGGTATGATTCCTGTTGCTTCTGCTATGAATACTAGTGGTGCTGGAAAATTGATTGCTGAGGTGACAGTGGGCTTTTTGGGAGGTAATCCTTCTCCTTATGCCATTACAGCTGTACTGTTTTGTCTAGCTGTGCTGTTGACACAGTTTATGTCCAATACTGCCTCCAAGGCACTACTGTGTCCCGTGGGTATTGCTTTGGCTTCTCAAATTGGTGCTTCCCCTAAAGCTGTACTGATGGCAGTTTTGATTGCTTCTTCTTGTGCTTTTGCTTCTCCAGTAGGCACACCACCAAATACTCTAGTGTTGGGGCCTGGCGGCTATAAGTTTATGGATTATTTAAAGGCAGGTACTGGTTTGGTAGTTGTCTGCCTGGTGGTTTCTATTATTGTAATACCCATCGTATGGCCGTTTTTTCCTGCTAATTAATATGTTCCTTCTTTAATTATATAAACCTTAGGATGTGTTTGTTGGGACATTACATATTCCTAAAGGTGCACCCACTTTTCGAAGTGGGTGTTTTTTTATTTAGCGTTAATATGCTATAATAGAAATATCAAACAGATTGGAGGATTTTATGCAAAAACTTATTTTAGCATATAATTTTACAGGTGAGCGCTTACAGGCTTTGCGTTTAATCTGCATGATGCTTAAGGTACAGCTTAAACCGGTAGCACGTGAGGATATGCTCCAGCCCATTGGTTATCTGGCAGGACTGAAGGGGTTTGCTCCGGTGGAGGAAAAATTTACCGGTGAGGAAGCTTCGGAGGAGCTGCTGGTATTGGCAGGCTTTGATCGTCCTTTTCTGGATAGGCTTTTACCGGCTATTGCTAAAAGCAAGCTGAAAAGGGTGGAGTTGAAGGCTATGCTTACGGAGCACAATGTTGTGTGGAATGGTAAGGAGCTTTTACAGGAAATTGCTGAAGAGCATGAGTACATGAAGAAATATGGTCGTCCTAAACCGGATGAGCATGAAGAAATCCGTCAGGAAAAATAATAAAGAAAGATAAACTGGAGGTAAAAAATGGCTAAGGATAGTTCTTTTGACGTAGTTTCCCAAGTAGATATGCAGGAGATGGATAATGCAGTCAATCAGGTAAGAAAGGAAATTGACCAACGCTATGATTTCCGTGGTAGTGATGCCAGCATTGAATTAACCGAAAAGGAAATTAAAATTGCGGCTGAGGATGAATACAAGCTGGGCGCAATTTTAGATATGCTCCGCCAGAAAATGGCTAAGCGCGGTGTGCCTCTGCGTAGCGTTGTGCCTGGTAAAATTGAACCGGCTGCTAAGGGCAGCGTACGCCAAACCTGCGAAATCCAACAAGGTATTTCCAAAGAAAATGGCAAGAAGATTGTGGCAGCTATTAAAGCAACTAAATTGAAGGTTAATGCCCAAATTCAGGAAGACCAGGTACGTGTTGCCGGTGCGAAAAAGGATGATTTGCAGGCTGTAATCCAAATGCTCCGCGAGGGTGATTTTGGTGTGGATCTGCAGTTTATTAACATGCGCTAAGGGTTATCCTAGAAGGAGTCGGCTATGGATGTAGATAAGCAGGCTGCGGCAAGCTTTGATCCGCAGCAGATTAATGAGCAGGCTTTAGTAAAATATGAACAGGATTATAGTGAGATAGGCTTAAAGGAGAAAATTCTCCAATATGGTAAGGGAATTGGTATTGAAACCATGTATAAGGTGTTACAGCTGTGGCTAGCTCTGCGTAAGCCGGAGGTTCCGACGGAGACCAAGGCGATTATCGTCGGCGCCCTGGGTTATTTGATTGCGCCCCTGGACTTTTTACCGGACTTAACTCCTGTATTGGGTTATTCGGATGATGTAGTGGCTATTACCTTTGCACTTTTTAAGGTAAGCGGCTATATTGATGCCGAGGTTAAGCAGGAGGCTAAGTTTCTGCTTAGCAAGATTTTTGATGCCGAAGCTATTGCCAAATTAAAATAAGCAAAAAAATTACGACCCGTTTCAATTTATTTTGAAACAGGTCGTGTTTTTTATCGGGGATTCAATTATTCTTTCCAGGCAGTTTCCAGATATTCACAGCAGCTGTCAATTTCCTGCAGCTGAAAATCTTCCACCTTACCCTGGTCACAGGCTTTGGCAATGGCCGGGTCAATGGGCAGCTGGGCAAGTATCTTTAAACCATAGGCATCAGCGGTTTCAGCCAGGTGGCTTTCACCAAAGATTTGGTAATCCTTGCCATTATCCGGGCAATGGAAGTAGGAATAGTTTTCTACCAGGCCCAGGATGGGAATATTCATCATCTTAGCCATTTTAACAGCCTTGGTAACAATCATGGAAACCAGCTCCTGGGGAGAGGTAACAATGATAATGCCGTCCACGGGCAGGGATTGGAAAACAGTCAGGGGCACGTCACCGGTTCCGGGAGGCATGTCTACAAACATATAATCAATATCAGTCCAGATAGCATCGGACCAGAATTGCTTTACCATATTACCCAGAAGGGGACCACGCCAGACAACGGGGTCAGATTCATTAGTCAGGAACATGTTAGCAGAGATGATTTCGATGCCGGTTGCACTGGTCAGGGGCAGAATACCTATTTCATTGGCATTAGCTCTTCCTTTGACACCGAAGGACTTGGGAATGGAGGGACCGGTAATATCCGCATCCAAAACAGCAGTTTTATGGTTACGGCGATTCATAGCCGCTGCCAGCATTGCAGTTACAGAGGACTTGCCAACACCACCTTTGCCGCTGACAATACCGATAACCTTTCTAACGGTACTCATAGGATTCAGCTCTGCAGAAAAATCTACAGGCTTAGCCTTTGCTGCTTGTCCACAGCCTTCACAACTGTTGGCATTGCAGGTAGAGCTTGAACATTGTTTTTCATTTGCCATTATAGAGCCTCCTTAAGTTTAGAGCTTTCCAGGTAAAACCCAAACTTAATGGGTAAAATACTGGAAAATATTTATTGATTAAAACATAGCATTGATAATTTGTATAGCGACAATACGATAACAACAGGTAAGACATTTGTAAAAATGTTTAAAGATAGTAACTTTATATATTTTTTAGCCGATAAATTACCACTGCTTTTATGATAAACAGCTGAAAATAGAAATAATTAGTATAGTGTTAAAAAAATAATAAATAAAGCCATCGCTATGCTATATAAAAATTAAGTACAAAAAGATTATATCGTTATATAAGAATATTTTTTGTTTAAGAGAATAGATTATTCAATTAACAGGTTTAATTACAAGTCTAATTTTAAAGTACAAATCATTAATAGATAGAGATGAAAATAAAAAGGAAATAACATTTTTAGAAATTTTAAACTCTCATCAAGTATAAATAATTATACTAAATTACTCTATTTTTTGCAAATAAGAAAAAAATAACTGCACTAAACATTTAGTGCAGTTAAGTAAGAGCTTAGTACTTACTAACAGTTTTCCAAATTATACCAATAGCTATACCTATAAGACAAGGAGTTACCCAGCCAAAGCCGATGGAGTACAATGGTACGAATTCTGCTAGGATAGCATCTACGTGGGAATTACTGAGACCTGCGGTACGTAAACCATCAAAAATAGCAAAGATGGTGGTCAAAGCCATGCAAGGACGGAAGATTTTTGGGTCTCTGTGGAAAATGCCAGCACCTAAATTTAACAGAACGATGACGATAGTAATGGGGTAAAGGATACAAAGAACAGGAATTGAAAATTGAATGATATTGGTCAAACCAAAGTTAGCAAATAGACAGCTGATAATGCAGATGGCTATAACAAAGCGTTGGTATTGAACTTTACCATGGCAAACGGTGTTGAAGTAGCCAGATACAGAGGTAGTAACGCCAATGCTGGTGGTTAAACATGCAAAAAAGATGATGGCAGCCAGGATTATCTTCCCGCCAGAGGCCATGTAGTAGTGGGTTATCTGGTTTAGAAGTTGACCACCATTTTGCATAATTCCCAAAATAGCTACACTAGTAGCACCCATGTAGGTCAAAGCTCCATAAATAGTAGCAAGAATGGCAACAGCTATAATACCGGAGCAGATGCACAGTCGTGCCAGAAGCTTATGGTCAGAAATACCACGATTTTTAATAGCATTAATAGTAGCAGCTCCGAATAATAAGGAAGCTAGCAGGTCCATAGTATTGTATCCTTCCTGGAAGCCCTTAAAGAAGGGAATGGTCCGGTAATCACCTACAGCGGGTTGGATTTCGCCCATAGGCTCCATAATCACAAAGGAAATTAAGATACCTAAGGAAACCAATAATAATGGAGTCAGAATTTTGCCAACATGATCCAGTAGCTTGGTGGGATTAATGGACAGATAGTAGGTGAAAATAAAAAAGATTACAGAATAAATGGCTAGAGCCATGCTTTCATAGCCGGCAGGGATAAAGGCTAAAATACCGGTATCAAAGGAAACCGCTGCGGTACGGGGAATTGCAAACAAGGGACCGATGGTCAGGCAGCTGATGAAAAGCAGTACCTTAGCATAAATAGGATGTACGGGGGAGGAAGCAGCCTCAGGATTATCACTACGGGTAAGTGCCATAGCTACAATACCAGAAAGAGGTAGACCGACGCCGCTGATACAGAAGCCGATGATGGCGGGTAGCATATTGTCACCTGCCTGCTGACCTAAAATTGGTGGGAAAATAAAGTTGCCTGCGCCGAAAAAGAAAGAAAAAAGCATTAAGCTAATGGGTAGGATTAATCTGAAAAAATTATTGTTGCTCATAATATGATTCAACTCCTCTGCAAAAATTTTATGGATACTGGTGCTGGGAGTAATTTATTCTAAGGTAAGAATATTAATAGAAAGAAATAGCAATCTGACTAAGAAAGAAGTCCATTGTCAAAGTACTTTTTTCTATTATTTTACATAAAAATATTTTACTCTCCGCTCAAAGGTTAATAGGTGCAAATGTGAGAAAAAACTCTTTTTCTAGTAAGCAAAAAACCTTTTACAAGGGGATTTATCTACTAATTATATTTACTAACCTTATAATTTACCTGCTTTTAGCAGGATTTTACAAATTTTAATAAATTTTTTTAAAATAGGGAAAATATAAGACCTCCTTAACGAGTACAGTCGTGGCTACAAAAGTTTAGACAAACCCCATATAATATACTTGACTATTATACATTACATTACAGATTTTGGCAAATAAAAAAAATCCTGCACAACCATGTGCAGAGTTGAAGGACAAATATACTATTATTCTAACATAGAAGTGCAGTGAGGACAGCGGGTAGCATCATCCGCAATCACGGACTTACAATAAGGGCATTTGCGAGGTGTAGCCTTGGGTTTAGCCGGGAAAAGCTTGTTGATTTGGCGTACCATTAAAAATACTACCAGCGCCAGCAGCAGAAAATCAATAACGCTGTTCAAAAAAGCTCCATAGGCCAGTACGGGAGCACCGGCATCAGTAGCTGCCTTGAGGCTGGGATAGCTTTTTCCATCAAGACTGATGAAGAGATTGGTAAAGTCTAATTTACCGACCAGCAGCCCCATGGGTGGCATAACGATATTATTGACTAAAGATGATACAATTTTGCCAAAAGCACCGCCAATAATGACACCTACTGCCATATCAATGACATTGCCACGCATGGCAAACTTTTTAAATTCCTCACGAAAGGACATAAAGATACCTCCTAATATATAAATAATTTATCATTACTCATTACCTATTCGTCTTAGAAGTCCTTTTTCCTGCTCCTTGACGTAATTTCCTTCCTAGCATATAATTAAAGAGAACGCAAAATCTCAAGATGGATTTTTAATACAATATATGGAGGTCTTTTACTGATGGCTATTAGAGAAGATTTAGTTGTTCCTGGTGAGGGTGAGGAAAAATTTGCTGCTGCCCATGACACCCGTGTGGTAACAGTACCGTTTTCTCCCTTGGAGATTCGTATGGAAAAAGAAAAACCCTATGTTTTTGAACGTTTACAAAAATTGAAAGCAATCATTGGCGAAGAAAAGTTTAAACGTCTGATCAGCAACCTGCATAATATTAACTATGCAGATACTCGTGTGCTTTTAGTTGCTCCTAGTGAATTACATCGCACTAATATTGAACGCGAGCTGCTGCCGGCAATCGCTGAAGCTTTTGAGGTGGACAATATCCGCGTTGTAACCCAGGGTTAAAAATTTTAGGGAAAAAACTATTGACAACTGTACATCAATAAAGTATAATTACATACGTTGTTGAAAGACAACACAAAGTCGGGGATTGGCGCAGTTTGGTAGCGCGCTTGTTTCGGGTACAAGAGGCCGTGAGTTCGAATCTCGCATCCCCGACCAACTTAAAAATTGGAGAACCACTGATGAGCAGTGGTTCTTTTTGTTTATACGGGGTTTTGCAGATGCATAATCTTTGTATGCATAAATATAAATGCCCTCAAAAATGCCCTTTTCTTTCCCAAGAATGCCTTAGTAGGGGCAACGAAAACCAAAATAGGCAGTCCGTGAAAGTCGCTTGTAGAGCGGGATACGCAGGTTTTTATTGTACAAATATAAGCTGTCTTTTTGAGCGGGTATAGTTTGAATGGTTGAAAGCTATTGGCAGTGAGAAGCAGTGCCTGTTACCTTTGTAATACAAAAATGGGAGAAATTTTTACAAGCTCAGGGGGTGCTGGCAGGGGGACTGGGTAAGTATGACTATTTGGCCTTGTTTTAAAAAATATAAGTAATTATTTCCCTCAAAATATTTGGTTTAATTATTATTAAAAAGGAAGCTTGACTGTTATGGTAAAACCTATTATAATATAGGTGTAATAGGCAGTTTTGTTTACTGAACAGTATTTATGAGCGTTGCCTATAACTGTGGTTGAGACGAAATTTGCGCAGTCACGTGAGAGACTGAATTTTGTTCGTCGAGTGCAAGTTAACCAAATGAGGTTTTCCTAAGGTGGTCTTAAGGCTGATGGATACTGGCCGGAGACGTATTCTCCCTTTGGGAAATAATGGCAAAAAAAGCCTGATTTCGTGGGAAATAAAGAAAAATATGTTTGGTTTTCCTAAAGTGGCTTATAGAGCCGCTCTGGGAGCGGGTTTTGAGTCCTGCTCTCTTGCAAATGTGATTACCGCTTGCGGTATTGTGTTGTTTATATCCGATTACTATTACTGTAAGTTTTATTCCCTCTTGCAAATGTGATTACCGCTTGCGGTATTGTGTGTGCACACACACACACACACACACACACACACACCTCTTGCAAATGTGATTACCGCTTGCGGTATTGTGGCTTAAATCGCTGAGATGAAATTCGCAAGCTTCCAATTTCCTTGCAAATGTGATTACCGCTTGCGGTATTGTGACACATGACATTTCAGATGAGACATGGAGAATATCGTCCTTGCAAATGTGATTACCGCTTGCGGTATTGTGACCTACGTCCTCTTGACGTTGTTGAGAAGCTGTGGAAGCTTGCAAATGTGATTACCGCTTGCGGTATTGTGACAACTGTAAAACCGTTGGTGTTTTGGGGTTCGTTAAACCTTGCAAATGTGATTACCGCTTGCGGTATTGTGACCTCGGACGCAGAATTGTTGCATACTACATACGTTTTGCTTGCAAATGTGATTACCGCTTGCGGTATTGTGACACCATGCAGAGTTTTCTCTGACTAATCTGCTGTACCTGCCGTCTTGCAAATGTGATTACCGCTTGCGGTATTGTGACTGTTAGCAGGGGTGTTCCTGCTAAGCAGATTTGTTGTGAATCAAAAAAGACTTACTGATTTTTATCAGTAAGTCTTTTTTTGCCGTTTTTGCAAATAAAGCTAGATATACAGTATGTAGAACCTTACTAAATAGTGAAAGGGGAGAGGAAAGACGGATGCTAGTTATTATTTGCTACGATATCAGTGATAACAAAATTAGATATCGGATGGTAAAGTATTTGGAGAAATTTGCTGTTCGAATACAATATAGTGTTTTTAAAGCAGAGATGACGGATAAAAAAATAAATAGTTTAAACACTTTTAGCCGCTCTCTATTAAAGGGCGGCAGTAAGGGGAAATTAGCAGTATATAAGGTATCTAGGGAAATGCTTGTAGGAGAAGAACTTTTAAAGCTGCCTCAGGCAACGGTAATCATTTAGGAGGTTAATCAGTGAGTAATATTTATGTAACCAAAATAGGGACTGTGGTGAATAAGGATGGTGGGCAGATAATTATTTCTTATCTCCAGGACAAGGTACAAAGATTTCCCGTAGATTATGTGGAAAATTTAGTAATTCTTGCGTCTACCCAAATTAGCTATGATGCTTTAATGGCAATAATGAATGCTGGTGGGAGTATACTCTATTTGGGAAGGGATGGACATATTATAGGAGAAATTGGTAGTAACCATATTAATCAAAGGTTACTGCTCAGACAATTAGAGGCATACACTAATCCTGTTCTACGTTTACGTTTAGCTAAATATTTTGTTAAAAAGAAGCTGGAAGCACAAAAACTAGTAATTATGCAATATAATAAGCAGTTACATCTACCACAATTACAGCAGGGAATGGGGAGATTGGTATGCTTATTGATGAGTCTTTCATATCAGCAGAGGGTAGAAAAAATTATGGGTATTGAAGGCCTGGCTGCTAAAATTTATTTTGATATTTTTGGCAATTGTTTGATGCGTAATAGTAGCTTTATTTGGCAGGGGCGTAAAAAACATCCTGCTCCAGATCCGCTTAACGCCATGCTCAGCTTTGCTTATTGTCTCTTGGAAAAGGATGTACGTCGAGTTATTTCTGTTGCCGGTCTAAATAGTAGTATTGGTTATCTGCATAGTTTGGATTTACGCAAGGATAGTCTAGTTTATGATGTTATGGAGGCCTTTCGTCCTATTGTTGCGGATAAGCTTGTTTTGCGCTGTGTTAATCTAAAAATGTTTAAAAAAGAGGATTTTACTATTAATGGTAAAGGGTGCCTTTTTGCTAAGGAAGCAAGGGATAGATTTATTTTGGAATATGAAAAATGTGCGGGAAGCTACGAGCTGGAGGATTGCTTACGCTACCAGATTAGACAAGCAGTAGCCGATTTAAAGCAGCAGCTTTTAGAAAATACAGGAACTATTTTAAAAAATATTCCAGAAGAGCAAGAAGAATATGCTGAATTTACCAATAATCACTGATATATAAATAGAGAGAAGGGAGGAAAATGAGTTCAAAGAATATATTAAAAGGACGATATTTTGTAATAAAATTTACAAGTTTTATGATTCCTTTAAAACGAATATTTATTTTTAGCTATTTAAAATATATGGTGCTATAATAGTAACAGCTAGTTTTTTTTTAGAGAATATACTGCAGGAGGTTAAAAAGATGACTAATTCTGTTGGGGCGGTACTATTGGATACCCGCTCTATCCAAAAGTATGTGTTTTCTTGTAATGAATTAAAGACCAATGTAGGTGCATCCTATATTGTTGATCGTATTTTTACAAAACTAATGTGTGAACAGGTTTTACCGGACTTATTTTATCAGGAAAATTTGGACACTGACTGGGCAAAGAATCAGGAAATCAAAATGCGGCAGAATGATAAGCTACAATGTGAGGTAGTTTATGTAGGTGGCGGCAATATGCTGCTGCTGGTACGCATGAGTGATATGGAACAAACTCAGGCTAAATGTAAGGAGATTGTCAAGGCCTGGTCTAAAAACATTTTGCTTAGTGCTCCCGGCCTACATACTGGTGCGGCTATTGGTACTATGGATATTACTAAGGAGGGCTTTAAAAAATCCCTGGATAGCCTTTATGTACAGTTAAAGCAGCATCAGAATAATATTGTGCCCAATGTGGATTTACCCTATACTGGTTTAACTAAGGAATGTGATGTAAGTGGTAAAAATGCCGACAAATGGGATAATAGTACTGGTAAAAAACGCATGGTAGCAGCCGAGGTAAAAGCTAAAATTGATGCCTACGAGGCTGCGAATGTTGAGCTACAGGATAAGTATAGGGAGCTTTTGCAGGATCAATATTGCTTTGCCAGTGAATTTGAAAAAATTGGTTATCGAGAAGGAGAAAGCTATCTAAGTGTTATCCATATTGATGGTAATAATATGGGCGTAAAGTTTAGTGCCTGTGATGATGCCCAGGAACGCAAGGAGCTTTCCTTAAAGGTGCAGAAAAATGTAGAAACAGCATTTAAAGCTCTCTTACAATCCATTGTTGCAGAATACGATAGCTATAAGGACTATCTGAATTATGGGGAAATGGTCAAGGGTAATAATAAAAGGGTGCTGCCCATTCGTCCTATCATCATTGGTGGTGATGATGTAACCTTTGTTTGCCCTGGTCGTTTAGGTATCGAATATGCTCAACGTTTTATGGAGGCTATGGCCGAGTTGCCGCTGTTGACTAAAGAACAGCATGAAAAAATGGAGAAGGAACTCCAAAAAACTGCTGGTGCAGATAAAAAACTGAGCATGGGCCTGAGCTGTTGTGCCGGTGTAGCTATTGTTAGTGCTAAATATCCCTTCTTTAGAGCTTATGAGCTGGCAGAACAGCTATGCGATGCTGCGAAGAAAAATTCTCGCCAGGATGATACCAGCTGGTTGGATTTTGCAATTTTACATGGCGAAAAGACTCCTGAGCTGGACCAGCTACGTCGTCAGCAATATGTTGGTGCTGAAGGCTATCTCCACTATGGACCCTACAAGGTGGGTGTCGATTATACTGGTGATGATGGCTTAAACGCATTATTACGGCTAGAGGGACTGTTGAGCAGTCGTAGTAGTTATACTGATTGGCTTAAAAAAGGTTTAACTCTCATGGAAGCACGCAACAAGATTAAAAAGCTGCGCGAGGTACTAACCGGTAATCAGCACGCTATTAATATCTTCTTCGAAAATACTACAGATTTGCAGCAGATCATGAAAGAGGAAACACACAAGGAAAATGTTACGGCAGAAGATTTCTGGACGGAGGCAAAGAAGGAAATCGATGGTAAAAAACTGCCTATTACTCGTTATATAGATGCCATTGAACTGATGGATTTTAGACCTGAAGAAAAGGAACGGTGAAGAAGTAATGAAAAAATTTACTCTGGAAGTTACAGCTTTATCTCCCTTGCACTTAGGTGCTGGTAAGGCTGATGTGGTTATTGATGCTGAAGTTGTCCATGATGAATATGGTATGCCCTACTTCCCCGCTAAGCGTATGAAGGGACTACTTTATGAAAGTGCCTTAGAATTAGCAGAAATTAGTGGTGAAGCCTGGTTCAGCGAAGATGCATTGAAAAAATTATTTGGTCATGGTGCTGAAGAAGCTGCCGGCTTTAGCTTAGAAAATTTATACCTGCCCCACTATGAAGAGCTGCGTGCTGGTTGGGGTTATCTAAATAAAAATTATGCTGGACTTTTTAGAAAGCAGGATGTGCTGGCCTCCTATACGGATATTCGCTTTCAGACTATGCTGGACAAGGAAACCGGTACTGCCGCTGATGGCAGCCTACATAATATGCGTATGGTAGATGCTGGAACAATCTTTACCGGAGAGTTGGAGCTTTATGTGGATACGCCTGAAAATATGCGCATCTTAGAATTAGCTCTAAAAAATTTACGCTTTGCCGGTGCTAAGCGTAATCGTGGCTGTGGTCATATTAAATGTGTTTTGAAGGAAGGGAGATAAAAAGATGATGAAGGAAGATAAGAAGATGTTGAAAGTTACTTATTCCTTAAAGAATCTGTCTCCCATTACCTTTACTGAAAAGAGTGGCGATGGAGTTCTGTATGCTACTAAACGTTTTGTGCCTGGTTCTGCTTTGCGCGGTGCTTTGGCAGCTGCCTATATTAGAAAGCATAATTTGCAGGATGCTCATTTGGACCCTGATTTTTATAACTTATTTCTTTCCGGCAAGGTACGCTATTTGTCGGCTTATCCCCAATCGGAGGGAAGTGCTGCTGAAAGCATAGTCGTGCCGCTGTCCCTGATGGTAAGTAAGGATGGTACAAAAGTAAAGGATTATTCTGCTGATATTAAGCCGGAGGCTGGTTATAAGAAGCTGAGCGGTTTTGCAGTAGTGGACCATGGTAAAAACAAGCTGTACACTACTGGTGCTAATGTCCAAATTGAATTCCATATGTCCCGTGAAGAGGATATGGAAAGAATTTTGGGTAGTAGTAAGGACGGCAAGGTCTTTAACTACGAATATCTGGAGCCTTACCAAAGCTTTGGCGGTAGTATTATTCTGGATGATGACTGCAAGGAGCTGTTGCCTGAGCTGGAAGCACTTTGTGAGAATAATTTACATTTGGGTCGTTCCCGTAATGCCCAGTATGGTACCTGTAGGCTTGCCCTAGGAAAAGCGACTACGGAAATTAATGCAGTGGCTGAGGCAAAAAAATATTATCTGTATGCACATACGGATTTTATTCCTTACTATGACTGGCAACGTGTTGATGCTGCCGCTAGGGAGGTCTTGACCGGACTGGAGCATTCCCTGCGTTATCGTAACTATGATGTTAAACTGACTCTCCTGCCTACAGATATCTATGCAGGTGTTACGGCAGTTGATAGCTATGTGGGAGTATGGAGATTGAAGCGCGAACGTAAGAATGCTCTAGCGGCAGGTTCTTTATTGGGCTTTAAGGCTGAGGGTATGACTCCAGAGGCATGGCAGGCTTTGCAGGAAGTACTACTGGCAGGTATGGGTGAACGTGTGGCAGAAGGCTATGGACAATTTCGTCTTTGGATGCCATTGCAGAATGTAGCTAGGGAAGAATTAAATACCCAAGAAACTTTCAGGTTATGTCTGCATGCCGATGTAAAAGCAAGGGCTAAGGCTATCATCGAACAATGTATCATTGAGGAGGTACATAAGCAGGCCAGGGTGGATGCCTATAGCTTAAAAAATACCAATAGTGTGAAAGGTACCCTGAAGCGTTTGGAAATGTTGATGGATACTGATAAATCAAAACAGGCTCTGCAGGCAGTGATTGCTGATTTTCGTGAACCGGCGCAAAAAAATTTACGTAGCCTTCATTTAGCTGGTGCCAATGTTTTAGAATGTCTCTTAGAGGAAAATAATGCGGAAATGCCTTATGCTCACATTCAATGGTGGAAGAAGCTGGAGTTGGACAAGGAAACCAAGAATGCTTTGGAAAAGGATTTGGGTAAGGACGTTTTTGAGCTTTCTGAGGATGTAATTTTTAGAGAATATTGGTTATGGTTGGCTCGTTTTGCTGGTAAGAAGGATAAGAATAAACAGGCGCAAACTCAAATGCAGTATAAATTAGAACAGGCTATAAAGGAGGGAGAAGAGTGAGCAGTTTAGCACAAATTAAGCAAAAAATGGTTTTTAACGTACCTGTGGAAACCATGTCCCCTCTACGTATTGCCTCTGGTATGGATGATGGTCTTACGGATATTTTAATCTTAAAAAATAAAGCGGGGCAGGCTCTCGTTCCTGGTACTTCTCTAGCAGGTGTATTACGTGCGGCTATTGCTGGGATTTATAATGAAGCTGTGGCTGCAAAAATCTTTGGCAGCGTTGAAGATAATGGCAACCAGAGTATGATTAATATTGGAGATATTATTTTAAGCGACAGTCAATTACTTCATCGTGATGGTGTTGCTATTGATACCTTCTGTGGAGTGGGTGTTAAGGGTGCTAAGTATGATTATGAAGCTATCGATCGAGGCGCTCGTGGAGATCTGGTAATTGAATTAACCGTGCGTGAAAATGATTTACAAAATGCTCCCAATGTAGCTCTAGTACATAAAAATATAACTAATCTGTATAGTGATGTCGCAGCAACTATCGCAGATTTGCTGACGGCCGGTATTCATTTAGGTTCCTTGACTGCTAAGGGCTACGGCCGTTTAGCGGGTAAAAAGAATGCCGGATATCTGCTTTTTGACTTTTCAACAGCCGATGGAGCTAAAGATTGGCTTGCTTATCTGGATAATAATTATAATGGTAAGCCTGCCTATATTGGCGATGCAGAAGCCATTGCTACTTCTAGCGAGGAAGACTTTATTATGGAAGCAGATTTTGCTTTACAAAGCTTCTTGATTGTCCGTGATTTTGAAGAGGCAGCAGAAAGAAGCAATAAAGACGAGAAATTAGCAGCAGTTCAACTAAAAAGCGGTAGGGATTTTGTTATTCCTGGTACTAGTGTAAAGGGTGTAATCCGTAATCGTTGTACTAAAATTATGACCTATCTATGTGGAGAAGCAAAAAATAAAGTAAATGAGTTCATCAATCCTCTGATGGGCTATGCTAATGATAAAACTGGTGCTGCATTAAAGAGTCGTTTGTTAGTAGATGAAATTTATATTGCTAAAAGTGATGCCAAGCCCATGAAGCATTCCCGAAATCGTATAAATCGTTTTACTGGTGGTACTGAAGACGGGGCGCTCTTTACAGAGGAGGTAATTCGTCAGGAAAATAAAGATAATGCAGCTGTAAAAATGTGCTTGCGCGTTAGTAAATGCTCTCAGGCAGAGGCAGGTCTGCTTTTGCTGGTTTTGAAAGATTTTTGGCTGGGCAAGCTGTCCTTGGGTGGAGGCAAGTCCATTGGTCGTGGTACATTGACTGGTAAGGCATGTATTATTAATTATAAAGGTAAGAAGATTAGCTTAAATGCTAAGGGTTATGTTGAAGATGCTGAAGCTCGTAACTTTTTAGAGGACTGTGTACAGGAATTGGTGGTGAAATGTAATGGCTAAAGATATTTTTGGTAAGGACAGCGTTTTAAAGGACCAGACTGTACATTTGCAGGTTGAGGAAAATTTTGTAGAAGACGGCTTGGACGATATTTTAAAAACTTATGAGTCTGGAAAATATTTTGTAGTGGCTCATTACGTACATCAGGTACGTTTAGGGCGTTTTGATGATGGCGAGCTGAGCTTTGCTGATGGAGAAATTCCTGAAGAAAAATATTTGCAGGAAATACGTTTATTTAATGCAGAAAGAGAAATTCTCATTCGTAAGGCCTGCGTGGGCTATTTAGTACGCGTTTTGGATGACAGCACCACGACTGGTAAGGAAGTAAGCGCCGTAGATACTAAAGGAAACTTTTTTGGTGATAGGATAGCGGCCGAATCTACTGCTGAGTATGCTTGCCTTTATGAGGAAGGCCGTAAAATTAAGTTGATGGTACCCGTTACAGCGGAGGCCGAGCATTATGCCTTAGTAACTCGCAGTTATATTGAATATGATCAGGAAACTGGCCAAGCCGGTTATGGTAGATATCGTTTTGTTAGCGTTGATGTAGTGAAGGGGGATGAGTAATCGTGGGAACCTTACAGGATGCACTTAGACAAGCAAAGCTTTTTGATGAGGATAAGAGCAATATCGGTACTGTTCAAAAACCTTCTAAAGATAAAAAAAGCGAAAAAAAGAATGAGCAGACGAAAAAAACTTTTGAAGGGCCGGCTGCTCCGTATAATTTTGTAAAATTGAATGACCGTATAGTGGAGCCACCTTTAGCTGTTAAACTACGCCAGAAAAGTTTTGCTGATTTTATCCAGGAAGATGGTAAATACAGTGGGTATTTTGAAGTTGCAGTAGAAAATAAAACTCCTCTGTATATTGCTGGTACGAATGGATTTTTCTGTAATGGGTCGCATTTATGTATTCCTGGCAGTAGCGTACGTGGTTGTCTAAAAAATACTTTTAAAATTATTACAAATTCTTCTTTTAGAAGTGGCAAGGATAATCCAGACCTAACCGATAAGCGGTTATATTTCAGAACTTTTGCCAGCGCTTTTAAACCTTTACGTAATGCATATAGTGATCGCATTACTCAAAATGTAAAATGTTCGGATGGCAAGATGCGCGTTAAATCAATTGCTAAGGCTGGTTTTTTAGTACGTGAAGATAAAAAATATTTTATTTGCCCAGCAGAATATAAATCTGTAAAAGGAACGAATGAAGCAGAACCTAGACGAACCTATGTATGGAGCGATAATAACGTAGAAGTTCATACTGGTAATATGTATGGTAAAAAGCATTTTTATGTTATTAGTCATCCACTGTGGCAGAAAAAAATGCCTTTAGATGACAATATTATTAACGATTATCTTGATGATAAAACTAGAAAGGGAACAAATCTTTTAGACAAAAAGAATAATGGCCGTCTGGTAAATCAACATCTTAGCATTTTTAATGGCGCCAGTGCTTACGATTTTATAGTTCCATGTTTTTATGTGGCTGAAGGGGATGTAGTTAAGCATTTTGGTGCAGGTCTCTATTATCGTATTCCTTACCTTAAGAGCATTGGTGAACATATCCCTACAGCTATTAACAGGAATGATGTAATTGATTTTACGGATGCTGTTTTTGGGTGCAAGGAAGCTTGGAGTAGTCGTATTTTCTTTGATGATTTATATTTAGTAGGTACTCCCCAAATGGAGGATACTGCTTTCCATAAAATTTTGGCAACACCTAATCCTACTTCTTTCCAATTCTATTTAAATTTAGATGCTAATAAACCTGCTCATTGGGACGCTTGTACTGATTTACGTGGCTACAAAATGTATTGGCATCGCCACATGGATTGGAAGGAAAATGATTATAAAAAGCAAAATGAGAAAATGACATCTATGATTACTCCTGTATCTAAAGGGCATACATTTGTTGGTAGAGTGCGTTTTGAAAATTTGGATGCTGTGGAATTAGGAGCGGTATGTGCTCTTTTTGCTTTAGGAAACGCAAAAGGTATCGCATATAAATTAGGTATGGGTAAGCCGATTGGCATGGGTACTGTTAAGTTGTCAGCTAAGCTGCATCTGCAGTCAAGTGATTATTATCAAAAACTTTTTGCTACTGACGGTTTTGCAACCTGTGAAGAGGAAGCAGATATTGATAGTTATGTAGCTGTTTTTAATAAATATATGGAAGAAAAATTACAAGCTGTTGGTGGGAATTCTTTAGCTCTCTATAGAGAAAGAATGCGTGAACTTCGCTTGATTATGAATACCAATGTCATGCAAAAGCCTTATTGGGAGGAAAAGACTAGATATATGGATATAAGTAAGGATAAAAAAGTTTTGAATAATCGTAAGCCTTTGCCTTCTATTGAGGAAGTGGTTAAATGATAATTGGTGCCGTTATTTTTAAATTGCAGGTTTTAAATAATGCTAATCTTCCTGCAAGCCATGGTCGGCTGCTTCATGCAGCCGTACTTGACCTAGTACGCAGTCGTAGTAATGAGGCTTCCACTGTTATGCACGATAGTGCTACCAAAAATTTTTCTGTAAGCTTGTTGAAGCTTGCACAGGAAAAGGTGAATAATACTTATCGCTTACATAAGGGAGATGTGGCCTGGTTGCGCGTTGGCGTAGTGGGTGAGGAATTCGTTAAAATAATGCTTGCATTTCCTCAAGGCTTAGAAATGCGCGTAGGTTCCGTTGAATTTATGCTTGAAAAGACTATAGCTAGTCAGGATCAGCATAAGGATGCCGGAATTACTACCTTAGAAGCCATAGAGGAAGGTTGTAAAGAGATGCCGGTTATGCAGAGCCTGACTTTGGATTTTCTGACTCCGACTACCTTTAAATTCTATGACGCGGACTATCCCTTTCCCAAGCCGGAGCTTATTTTTGGTTCTCTGGCTAAGCGTTGGAATTCTTTTTCTGAAGCGACTACTTTTGACGAGGAAAAAGTAAAGGAAATTGCCGGCTATCTGGTACCAGAGAATTGGGTGGGTACTACAAAGCGGGTAAATATAACTCCTCAAAGAGGTAATACAGGCTTTACAGGTAAATATACATTTGGCTTAAAGCTTTTACCGCCAGAATATCGATACATCTTTATTTTGCTAGCAGAATTTGCTGTTTTCCTTGGTGTTGGTCGTTTAACGGGCCAAGGCTGGGGTAGAGTAAAGATTTGGTACAAATAAAAAATTTATAATACTTAAATAATCCCGTTTGGCTATGCTTACATAGCTGGACGGGATTTTTTTACGTATAAATGCCGAATTTTGTAAATTTAGAAGATATATAGTATGAAACAGAAAAAAGGCGGTGAGATTCATGGGAGATATCTATATTGATGACTAAATAAAAATAGTACTTTGTTTTAACCAATGCCGAAAGGTAGAAGCATTTTAGATATAATATGACGGAAATTAGAAAAAAGGCTTTCTAGAAGCTGGGAAAGGAGTGTAGGAGGGCTGTTGACAAATTTGCTGGACAGTTTGCTTTATGTAGCGCAGCAGGTAAGTTAACAGAGAAGCAGCTGGTTAAGACTACAGGCGGAACTACAGAATTTGTAATGATAGGGGGCCAATGACGATGGTTACTCCAATATTGTTTTGGGATAATTAGGAGGTGAATATAATAATTAATTTATTAATTTTGACGTTAAGTTATATTTTTATAGATTTTTTAGTAATTAATACCTTGAATTTAGTAATAGATAAGAGAATTCAGTAAGTTAATATTATGCAGGATTTAAGAGCTTTTTTGTAGAAGTTAAATGATTAATTATTTCTTATTTGATAATTTATTGAGAGGTGGATGTGTGATGGAAAAGCATGTAGCTCTGGTTTTTTTGAGTGATTTTAAGATAAAAAAAGAAATGAAAGATGAAATAAAAGATAATAAATTAACTGGTGAGAAGGTAGCAACAGGAAGAATTTTACTGGAAAATGAAAATGAGTATTATGGTAAGGATGGGTTTGCTGTTAAAGGCAGGCATACCAATGAACCCGCACTATATTATCTGCTGAAAAAGTATGGTCAATTAGACAGAATTTTTATTTTCGCTAGTGAGAAAGTACGTTCTTCCTTTAATTATGTGGACGAGCAGGGGATAGAGCATAATAGTGATCAGGATACCCAGATTCAGCTTTTTGAAAATATAATTATCGCTAAATATGCTCAAATGACTGGTATGCAGCTACCGAGAGAGGTTTTTGAGATAGTTGCTTATGAGGAACCGGCAATCAAAAGTAAGGATGATTATAGGAACTGGTCCTATGATAGTAATAACGCGGATTTTGCTTCTATTTTAGAAATGGCCTCTAAGGTCAAGCTCTACAGTGATAAAGTAAAGATGGCGGTTGGAAAAGATGTGCAGGTTCATTTGCATGTAGATATGACTGGCGGCTTTCGCCATGCTAATATGTTGATGTTGGCTGTAGTTGATTTGTTGAAATATAGTGGTTTACAGGTTGATGATATTATCTATACTAATTTTGATAGGAACAAGCATGTTGGTAAGATTGAAGAAGTGACTAATATTCATAATATTTTTCGATTAGTTGCAGGTGCGGAAGAGTTCGTGCGTTATGGTAGTGTTGAATCTTTACAGCGTTATTTTGATAAATTATGTACGAGTAGCGCACTGGATGAGCTTTTGAAAAGTATGAAGAATTTTGCTGATGTCTTAAAGCTTTGTCGGGCAGGGATGATTAAGAATGCGATTGAAAATTTAAAGGAAAGTATAGATAATTATAAGAAAAAGATTATTAATAAAGCTGACATAATTATTTCTGAGGAGGAGAAGGTATTTGGTGAGCTGCTGGTTACTATAGAAGAAAAATATGCTCCAGTTTTTATAGTTAATAACGAAACTAATATTATCAGCTGGTGTATGGAAAATGGATTTATTCAGCAGGCCTTAACCTTCTTTACAGAATTAGTTCCGCAAACAATTTTTGATAGTAAGATTCTTTATACTGAAGATCAAAAGATAATTGCTCAATGTGAAAAGAATAAAGCTGATTACGTACCTACGGCAAAATATTTCCTTTTAAATTACAATCCGATTTCTGATGAACCGGCTGAAAAAGCTTTTACGAATTCTCACGGTATTGTAAATGAATTTCGTAAGATTTATAGCGGAATGGATAGTAGAAAACAAGCAGAGGCTGGTAAGACATTTTTAGCTTCTGCGCCGCAAGCTGTTGGGGCTGTTTATAGAAGGCTGACTTTGGAATTAGAGAAGAATACCGAAGCGAGATTTATGCTAAAAATTTCTAATAACTTAGCCCAAATTAGAAAGAAATATCCTTGTTTATGTAAAGCGGCTTATTTTACTTATCGTGTCAATGCTCAAAAGCCTTCTGATAATGATTTTTCACAGAAGTGGATGCTACGTATTGATGCAGATAAAATACGTAAATATTTCGCAAGTATTAGTTATGAAAATGCATGTGATTTATTAGAATTATGTCAGTCAGAAAGTATTGGTAATAGTAACGAGGCTGTTCCTAAAAAAAGAAAAAAACTATTTGTAAAATCTATGAAGAGAAGAAATCAGATAATTAGTATGTTAGAAGCAAAGACGATAAAAACTAATTTTATTAATGAAGCAGCAGCGGATAGAGTTTACGATTACTATAAAATTTGCGAACTTCGTAATATGGTTAACCATGCCAATGCGGAGGAAGAAATCGAAAATGCAGATATTATTGATGAAATTAAGAATGCTATTGAAAATTTGCAGGATACATTGCAAAAAAGTAGAATGAGGTAATTTTTATGAAAAACATTATGATTTTGTTTATTAGCAAGGTAAATCCCTTTAAGGGTGTGATAAATATTTCCTCCTACAATATCCACGGACAAGAAATAAAGACTAAGCAGACTAATGTATCAGCTGTTGCTGAGTTGACTGCTTCTGTGGGCAGGTTGGATAAAATCTTCGCTTTTGTGTCCCATGATGTGCAGCAGGAAGCCTTGATGGATGGTGTTCAACAAAGTAGTCTAGCCGTTTTTAAAGAAGGAGTTAAGGAGTATATTGCAGAGGAAGATATTGTCTGCTGTGATTATGATGAAGACAAAAACATAGAAGAATCTCTGGTTAATATTAATAAGATGGCTAATACTATTTGGGAAGAAACTAGTGAATACCGCAAGGCTGGTGAGGAAATCTTTTTACATGCTGATATGACAGGCGGTCTAAGAAATGCTAGTATGATGATGTTGGGAATTATGCGCTTTTTAGAGTACAGTAAATTTAAATTAGGTAAGGTGTTGTATTCTAATTGGCAACGTAATCGCGCTATTAATTGGGTGGAGGATGCCAAGGGAGTATACAGATTTTTTGATTTAGTAGCGGGTGCTAAAGAATTTGCTAATTATGGCAGCATTAAAGAAATCGAAAGCTATTTTGATAAGCAAGAGGATTTGAGTAGACCCCTAGTTGCTTTGCTGGCGGCTATGAAGAACTTTTCTGAGAATATTAAACTTTGTCACTACGGAAATTTAAAAAAATCTATTGAAGAGTTGCGAACCGCATTGATTAATTTTGAAGCCCTATCTGAAGCTGAGCGTGATAATAACGATAGACTTTTGGCTGTTATGCTGCCTACTATTAAAAAAGAATATGAGGAGCTTTTGGTAAAAGAATTAGATGATTTAGAGATTATCAGCTGGTGTGAAAAAAAGGATTATTTACAACAGGCCATGACCTTATGTACTGAAAGAATACCTGAATATTTATTTGAACATGGCCTACTTGCTGTTAATGCATATAAAAAAGCTTCCTTTGACCAGGCGTATATTAATTATCGTAAAAAAGATGGAGGAAGCGTAAATTTTTTTGCTTTAAATAATTGGTACCCAACAGATCCGCGAAATTTGTCGGAAAAAGTGTTAAAAGCTGTTATTCAGGAGATAAAGCAGGCTTTAGGAGAAAGTTTAAATAATGGTATACTGGCTGCAGAGTTTTTAAGAGAGAAGCTTGCAGCTTTGGTGCATGAAAATGAATATTTGCGGGATGGGCAATTATTATTGACTTACGATATAGAAAAGGTAAGAACACTAGAAAAAAGCATGAATTATTTTTGGGAACACAGGTACTGGCCTCAAGCAGATTCCAAGGGGGAGCAGGGCTTACAGGTTATTTTACTTTCTTATGATAAGGGTTGGAACTATACTGAAAGTCCCTGGGAAAGAAAGGAAATTTTTAAATTTGCTAAGTATCTTAGCAATAGCATTAGTGATAAATTGATTAGAGAGGCTTTGGGGCTGGAGGTTGTTTATACAAGTAAAGGTGACATAGAAAAAAAATGGGCTATTGTAGAAAATAATATCAAAAAAGGTATTTTCAAAACGTCGATTTCCACAGAAAAGCTAGATATATTAGGTGAATGCATCAGAAATTATAATTGGTTGAAGTTTGAAAGAAATGCAAGTAACCATGCCCGTGTTGATGAAGTGAAAATAACTATTAACGATATTAAGGACAAGATAAGAGAAATTGTTGTGTATGTGAAGGAGCTGGAAAATATTGAACGAAACTTTACTAAGAGATATGATTAATGAGTGGAAGGAATTTCCTAGGAATAATATGGAGGAGCTGGCTATTGCAGATGAATATTTTGATAATCAATTAATGCCTTTATCCAGGGATATTTTTCTGGAAACTCAACAAGATAAGGCTAAGGGCAATTATTATGGGATGATACTTACGTTGGGGACATCCTGGCAGCCCTTGGCCTTGTCCATCTCTTTATTAAAGCCTCAAAAGCTGTTGATTATGTGTACGCAGGATACGGTGGCTCAGTTGGATAAGCTGAGGGCTTTTTTAAAGCTGGATGACGAGGCTTATTCTATAGCCATCGTTGACAGAGGCACTTCTGATGATATTTTTAAGGCTATGAGGGCTTTTTATGGTGCATATGGTTCGAATGGTAGGTTCTGTATTGATATTACCGGTGGAACAAAGGCCATGTCCAGTAGTGCTGCGATTATGGCAGCCGTTCTAGGTTTAGATATTTATTATGTAGAAAGCAAGTACCTGCCTCTGTATAGAAGACCGGAACCCGGTAGTGAGGAATTGAAGGCATTGGGAAATCCGCAAAAGAGTTAATATTAGTATTATTATTAAAAAAATGTAAAGGAGTTAGAAGATGCGTAAAGTTTTTTTATCAATGATGTTGCTGCAACCAGCTAAAGAAACTCAATATGTAAGTGAGGATTTTGAATTAGGTGAAGCTCATTATCTTTTCCCCATGAGTTATATTATCGCTAATAATGTGGAAGCGGATGAGGAAATACTTTTGGTTACTGGTGTGGAAAAGGGTACGGAAGATGTACATACCTCTGTTGATAATTATGTAAAGTTTAAAAATGAAGTAGAAAAGATAGTTAGTGCAAAAAATGCAAAAGTTTCTTTTGTGGAATTGGATACGAAGAAAGATTTTAATAGTTTAACCTTTAATACTTTTTTCAAAAATGTAGCTGAACAAATTCACGAGGGCGATACTATTTTTGTAGATATTACTTTTGGTATGAAGCCCTATAGCTTTAGTATGTTTATAGCCTTGGCCTATGTAGTAAAAGCCTGCAAGAATGTAGAATTGGATACTATGATTTATGCGCAAAAGTATACTGGTTCCCAAATAGCTAAGGACACTAATGAAAGTATGATTTATGATCTTACCGGACTCTTCTATTTGAACCAGATTGCTAAGCAGGCAGAAAATGGAGATAGAGCAGCATTGGATGGGGTATTGAATTTTATTATCAACGAAGAGTAGTTTCGAGGGTGGTGAGGTTGTAGTATGGCTAAGGATTATAGCGGTGAGGAATACGAACAAATAAATCGTTTAGCTGAAGAACTTAAATTTAGCTCGAAGAAGCTATCAGCTGCGCGAAAAGCTACATGTAATTTAAAAATGTACGAGGGCATTTTGAATTTAAGGAAACAATCAAGCTTGAATTTGGCTCTGCAAACTGATGAAACTATCTATGACGAAAAACGTAGAATAGAATTGGAAGCAATCAGCGAAACTTATGCAGTGGCTTTAAATAATTTTGGTAAGCTGGATAAAGTTACTGGAGAAAGAATACCCTTTACTAAGTTGTTTTTTACTATGTTTCATTTTAAGAAAAATGACATTATCAGAGAAACTTATGGTGATGAGAATATTTATCGTAAAAAAATAGTAAAGACTCTTTTAAAGCAGTTAACCGAAAAATATGCCGCAGGTAAGGTTGAGTTACCTAAAAATTTATTAAAAAAAGATGCTATTGTTGAATTTTGCGAAAACTTAGGTGTGCCACTAGAAGAATACAAGCCCCTATTAAAAGAAGTTTTTGAAAATATG